>ERZ773233.174-NODE-174-length-49175-cov-3.924389_pt1 | contig 49175 bp, 45 predicted proteins | sample MGYA00580991_ERZ773233 | MGnify/ENA primary metagenome ERZ773233 (study PRJEB29015, sample SAMEA2738178) | human oral metagenome | biome: human oral; feature: human-associated habitat; material: saliva | place: China | collected 2161 ...
AGATAAAATCTATGCCCGCCAAACCAACCCGTCAGTAGCCAAAGCGCGTAGGCTATGTAAACGTTATCACCCATTTTTAGCACCTTTTCGCCCAGCGGCGAAGCTCTGCCAGAGTATGAGCACGATCCCGACGTCGATCATAACGTCGGCGAGGTTAAATATCGCAAACTCAAACCACTTGTGCCAGTAGACGTAGTCCACGACGCCGCCGTGAACGAAACGGTCGAGCAAATTTGAGCTACCCGCGCCTAGGATTATACCTGCTCCCAGCGCGTGCTCCTCTAGGATTTCCTTTTTTTCGCCGTTTGCGCTCAAATTTGGCTCCGTTTTCGCCGCGGCCCGCGCGTCAAATTTACGCTTTAACCGCCAAAGCAGATAGCCGCAAACGCCCGCAATCAGCGCTAGCTGGATAAATTTGAGCCACTGCCCAAGAAACGCAAACATCGAAAACGCCACGCCTCGGTTGTAAGCAAGCACTAGCGAAAAGTACTCGCCCTGCCACGAAAAACCGCCCAAAAATATCTGTTTGACCGCCTGATCGAGTGCGAAAACGACGAAAAAAGCCGCGAAAAAAATGCCTAAAATTTTAGCCATTTAGTGCTTTTACGAAAAATTTTTCGACCTCATCCATGTGGGTTTTTAGCGCGTCGGCGCACTTGCCCTCGAGTAAAAGCCTGATGAGATTTTCGGTGCCAGAGTAGCGAAATAGCGAGCGGATGCCGTCTTTTGCGAGGCTTGCTTCAAGCTCTTTTAGTCCGGCGATGCTTTCAAGCGGCTTTTTCTCGGTTATCTTTAAATTTAGCAAAATTTGCGGATACGGTTTTATTTCGCTTAAAATTTCGCTCGCTTTTTTGCCTTTTTTTAGCACCAGTGCCGCAAACTGCAGCGCCGCCACGAGCCCGTCGCCTGTCTTTGCGTAGTCGCTAAATATGATGTGACCGCTCTGCTCGCCGCCAAAATTCGTGCCGTTTTCTTTCATCTTTTCAAGCACGTATTTGTCGCCGACGTTTGCGCGCAGGAGCTTGATTTTGTGGGATTTTAGGTAGTCTTCGAGCGCTGCGTTGCTCATCACCGTAGCCACGACCGCGCCGCCTTTTAGGGCTTTGTTTTCCTGTAAAAATGCTGCCATGACGCCTAGCAAACTATCGCCGTTTGCCACCTCGCCGCATTCATCGACGACCACGAGTCTGTCGGCATCGCCGTCAAACGCGAAGCCCAGATCGGCCCGTAATCGCACGACCTCGGAGGCTAAATTTTGCGGATAGAGCGCGCCGCAGTTTAGGTTTATGTTGCTGCCGTTTGGTTCGTCGTTTATGACGATGGTTTCAGCTCCTAGCTCGCTAAAGATAGTTGGAGCGACCCTATAAGCAGCGCCGTTTGCGACGTCTAAAACCACGCGTAGCCCGTGCAGGCTTAGGTTTTTAGGAAATGAGTTTTTGATCTGCACGATATAGCGACCGATGACGTCGTCGATGCGCTTTGCGGCGCCGATTTCGAGCATCTGTTTTTGCGATCTTTCTATGAGCGCGTCGTCAAAATAAATCTTTTCTATCTGCGCTTCGGCCTCTTCGCCCAGTTTATTGCCTTCGCTATCAAAAAATTTAATACCGTTATCGTAGTACGGGTTGTGCGAGGCGCTGATCATGATGCCCGCGTCGCAGCGCATATCTTCGGTGAGAAACGCGATCGCGGGAGTAGGCATCGGGCCGATCTGGCGGACGTTGTAGCCCACGGCCGTGAGCCCCGCGACGATGGCAGTCTCGATCATGTAGCCGCTTTTGCGCGTGTCTTTGCCTAGTAAAATAGTGTTTGTATGCGACGCAAACTGCCTAAAATATATCCCTGCAGCCATAGCAAGGCGCATGGATGTTGCGGCGGAGAGTTTTTCGCCCGCTTTGCCGCGGACGCCGTCGGTACCGAATAGTTTCATTATCTTTCCTTTTTTTAAAATTTCTACGGCCTTATCTCTTGAGTATATTTAAAAGGGCTAGCAAAAATAAATGCTCACGGACGACCAGTCCGCTCCGCTTTATTTTTGCGTCGCAACTTTTAAATCTATCTCAAGATATAAAGCCTTATCAACTTTTTGGGTGGCAAACACTGCGCTTTTAAATTTATGGTAAGATAAAATTTGCCCGCCAAATTCCATAAATTCATTAAATTTTCGACCTATTCTATCAAAAAATATCCAAATTTAAGTTGTAAATTTCCTCGCTTTAAATTTTACTTAAATTAAGCGGATTTTAAAACTGATTTTTATATAATCACGGACTAAAATTATGACAAAAGGGACATTATGGCAAACCATAAATCTTCTGAAAAAAGAGCCAGACAGACTATCAAAAGGACTGAAAGAAACAGATTTTACCGCACCAGGCTTAAAAATATCACTAAAGCCGTGCGCGTAGCCGTTGAGGCAGGCGATAAAGAAGCTGCGTTAAACGCGTTTAAAGTGGCAAACAAAGATTTCCACAGCTTCGTTAGTAAGGGCTTTTTGAAAAAACAAACAGCTTCTCGCCGCGTAGGACGCCTCGCAAAACTCGTAAACAAACTATCTGCTTAATCTAAATTTTAATGTTAGCCGACAAACTGCAGCCTTTTTTGGATCGCTACGACGAGCTCTCTCGTCTGCTTAGCGATCCGTCTATCACAAACGATATCGCAAATATGACCAAGCTCTCAAAAGAGCAATCAAATTTAGAAGATATCGCCTCGGCTGCAAAGTCCTATCTGCAAACTCTCGCAGATATCGAGGAAAATAAGGCTCTACTCGATGATGCCGAGCTTGGCGAACTAGCAAAAGACGAACTAAAAAATCTAGAATCCCAAAAAGAAAATCTCGAAGAAGAGATTAAAATTTTACTCCTTCCAAAAGATCCCAACGACGATAAAAACGTATTTTTAGAGATCCGTGCAGGTACGGGCGGAGACGAAGCGGCTCTTTTTGCGGGCGATTTGTTTAACGCCTATGCCAGATACGCCGAACTTCGCGGGTATAAATTTGAGATCGTAAGCCAAAGCGAAGGCAACACGGGCGGCTTTAAAGAGATTATTTTGCTGATAAAGGGCAAGGGTGCGTACTCAAGGCTCAAATTTGAGGGTGGCACTCACCGCGTCCAGCGCGTGCCAGAGACTGAAAGTCAGGGCCGCGTGCACACATCTGCAGTCACAGTCGCTATCATGCCCGAGGTCGAAGACAGCGAGATCGAGATAAATCCAAACGACCTTCGTATCGACGTTATGCGCAGCTCGGGCCACGGCGGACAGTCGGTAAATACGACCGACTCGGCGGTGCGCATCACTCATATCCCGACCGGTATCGTCGTCACGAACCAAGACGGCAAAAGCCAGCACAAAAACAAAGAAGCCGCGATGAAGGTGCTAAAAGCGCGCCTTTACGAGATCCAAGAAGAAGAGCGCCTAGCCAAAGAAACCAGCGAGCGCAAAAGTCAAGTCGGCACGGGCGACCGCTCGGGACGTATCCGCACATACAACTTCCCGCAAAACCGCATCAGCGACCACCGCATAAATTTGACGCTTTACCGCCTCGACGCGATAATGGCAGCTGGGCTTTTTGACGAGATAAGAGCCCAGAGGAGCCGCTGATTGCGCATTATCAAGCCGAAGCGATCTCGGACGCCGATTTGTAAATTTTAAAATTAACTCAAAATTTGGCATTTTTGACACGATATTTTCGTTAAATTTGGATGCAAATTTTGCTGCAGACGGAGTCGTCATGCAAGTTAAATTTGAGAACAACTTATCTTCGCGTTTTAGGTAAAAATCTCTGAAAAATAGTTGTCAATTCGGATCTGCTTTTTTAAATTTAGCGTTGGAAAATATCAAATAAAACTAAGTTGAAGTATGTAAACCGATAAAATTTGGTCGTCCATAACACATAAAATTTTCAAATTTATCCAACTAAAATTTATCAAATTCCCAGCCTACCGCACCGTCGATACGCAAAACAAAAACCGTCCGTCAAAGCCAAATTTAGCGCTCGAAATCGGGTTCTATAAAAATAGCAAAACCCGTAAATTTCTCAAATTTATAACCATAAACAAGGCGTCTAATTTATTGCAAGCGGCTTTGTAAAATTTGAGTGAAATTTTGTAGCAAATTACCCAAATTTAATAACTAGAAATAATTTAAAATTTCGCGCCGAAGCTAAAATTTAACCCCGCGCTCGCATTTTGCCGCACATTAAAGCTCGTTTTTATGCAGCCAAAAACAGCTTCACTTCGCTAGTTCAAGTATATTGCACGCGCGTTTGGAGCCAAGCTCGCAGGCCTTTTTGAGTCGCTCGCCCGATAGCTCAAAGCTTTGCTGCGCGACGTCGCCTTTTAGATAAAACACTGACTCTTCGTAGCAGCTCTCCACGCTCCCAGCGGCGCAAGCGTCTTTATAGATTGCAAAGGCTTTTGCGCCGTCCTTGTAGCCCGTTAATCCTTTGGCGTAAAACTCCGCAGCAAAGTAACAAGCCAGCGCGTCGCCGCCCGAGCAGCTTTTTTCTAGCGCGGCGAGCGTTTTTTCGCAGCTCGCGGCGTCGCCTTTATTTATGCAGGCATTTAGCCCGACCTCGTCTATCGCGGCGTTTGCGAGCGCAACCGCAGCGACGAGTATCCAAATTTTCCTCATTTTTTCTCTAGTTCCTTTAAATTTTTAAATCTATAAATCCCATTTTTCACTCGCTCGAAAATTTTGCGATTTTCAAGCAGCTTGATAGTCTGCGTGACGGTGGGCTTGCTAGCATCAGTCCGCTCGCAGATATCTAAAATTTTAACGGTTATGAAGCCGTTTTCGTCTGCATTTTGGGCTAAAAACAAGATGATCTCCATCTTTTTCTCGCCCAAAATTTGACCGAAAATCTCCCTCTCTAACTCCGTCATCGCGCTAAATTTACTTGTATTCTAGCAGTTTAAAGTATTTTTTCGCGACGGGATCGAGAAAAAAGGCATCGTATTTATCGCCCGGATCCTGCCCCATAAGTTCCGGTCTCATGTTGTATTTATACATTTCTCGACCTTTTTCATTTTCGTCTTCGTGGTATACGTAAAACGCGCCGTCTAGGGCGACTTGCCCAAATTTACATTTTTTGTTTCCCTCTTCTTCGTCAGGCCATTCGTATTCCCATTTGTATATCTGCCCAAAATTTGAATTTCCGACTTTTAAAAATATATTTTTGAGATGATTGCTGTTAGGCTCGTCCAGCATTAGTTCGCCGTATTCAATGCCTGTGTTTACATCTCCGTTATATCCTTCGCCAAAGTCGTAATTTTTTCCTTCGTAGGTTATTTTGCTGCCGTCCGCCATAACGAAATTTTCGCTCAAATGGCTATAGTTTTCGTCCTCTTTACGCTTGCTTGCCTCGGCTTCTAAGTATTGCATACTGTTTTCATTGACGCAGTAGCTGAGTTTTAGCTTTACGATATCGTTTTTATTCTTTTTTAAAAACGATTTTAACGCGTGCATAGACTTGACGTCTGACAAAAATATCTTGGCAGTATCTATCTCTTTCGCACCCAAAAACGCGGCAAGCGCAAGCGATAAAACGATGATTTTTTTCATTTTTTACTCCTTAAAATGATCCTAATTTTACTAAATTTTAGCTTATTTTACGGCTCTTGCGATACAATACGCCAAATTTAACAAAGGATAAAATTTGAAGTTAATCAGCTGGAACGTAAACGGGCTGCGCGCGGTTGCCGCCAAAGACGGCTTTGCTTGGCTAGAGCAGCATAGACCCGATTTTTTGGGCCTTCAGGAGATCAAGGTGCGCGAGAGCGACGTGCCCGCCGAGATTTACAAACTTGGATTTAATGAAATCAGCGTAAATTCGGCAGCCAGAGCGGGGTATTCCGGCGTGATGAGCCTGGCTAAATTTAGCTCCGTTACGCAAAAAGCGGCGTTTTTTGACGACGACGAGGGGCGGGTTTTGGAGCATAGATTCGGCAACGTCGTACTTTTTAACATCTACTTTCCAAACGGGCAAAAAGACGAGACGCGCCTAGCCTACAAGATGGACTTTTACGCTAAATTTCTAGCCTACATCCAGGAGCTCGTAAAACAGGGCAAGGACGTGATATTTTGCGGCGACGTGAACACCGCGCACCGCGAGATCGACCTCAAAAATCCAAAAGCAAACGCCAAAACCTCGGGCTTTTTGCCTATCGAGCGCGCGTGGCTGGACGAGGTCGTCGCACGCGGCTTTATCGACACCTTTCGGCACGTACGTGGCGACATCGCGGACGCGTATTCGTGGTGGAGCTACCGTTTTAACGCCCGCGCTAAAAACGTCGGCTGGAGGATCGATTATTTTTTCATTTCGGCAAGCCTCAAAGACCGCCTAAAAGACGCCTTTATCCTAAGCGATATCACGGGCTCCGATCACTGCCCAGTCGGCATAGAGATCGATCTGGACGGACTTTGCTAAAAGAAATCTCGCTTTATTTTGCGGCAGCGTTTTTTGAGATTTTGGGCTGCTTTGGCTTTTGGGCGTATTTTAGGCTGGGCAAAAGCGCGCTGTTTTTGGGGCTCGGCGGTGCGTCACTCGCGGCGTTTGCTTATATTTTGACGCGGGCAAATTTAGATTTCGCTGGGCGTGCTTACGCCGTTTACGGCGGTATCTACATCGTCTCGTCGCTGCTTTGGCTGCATTTTGTAGAAAAACAAGCCTTTACCAAATGGGACTTAATCGGCGGCGCGATTTGCTTGCTTGGCGCTTGCGTGGTGCTTTACGGCGGCAGGGGTTAAATTTGACCTAAATTTTATGCTTGTTTTTATGCTGCGAGCGAGATTTTGGGTTGAATTTGATTCGCCACATTTTTATTTACAATTTGGCTTAAGAACAGCGTTTTGATTTCTAAATTTGAGCACAAAGTATTAAATTTAGCTCAAAAACCCATGATCTAAAAGGTGCGTGATTAGGATTTTAAAACCTAGTGCGATGAGGATCGCGCCGCCTAAAATCAGCGCCTTTTGCTCCAAAAACTCTCCCGCGAATTTACCGACGTAAAACGCCGCGACGCTAAGCGTAAAGCACACTATCCCGATCACGGCGGCGCTAAAGTAGATATCCGCAGCCGTAAAGCTCAGCGTCACGCCCACGGCTAGCGCGTCAATGCTGGTGGCAAATCCGCCCGAAAGTAGCATCTTCGTATCAAGGCTCACGGCCTGCGCGAGCTCGTTTCTACAGGCCTCGCGGATCATTTTTACGCCCAAAAAGCCCAAAATCGCAAACGCGATAAAATGATCGATCTGCGCGATAAATCTCGCAAACGTCGCGCCCAAAAAGTAGCCCGCAAGCGGCATCGCCGCCTGAAAAAATCCAAAAACAAACGCGATAAATAAAATCTTTGATAGCGCGAGATTGCGGTATTTTGCGCCGTTTGCGATGCTAAGCGCCGCCGCGTCCATAGCAAGCGCGATAGAGAGAAGTAAAAGCTCCATTTCGTCCTTTCAAAAAGGCTAATTTTAGCTTAAAATTTACTTCTTGCGGCTAATCTCGCTCAAATTTACATCCAAATTTGACACTCTAAATCGCCCGCCGCAAAGACGAACGGGGCTTATAAATTTGCGCTTAAATTTAATCCTTAAATCGCGGTTCAAATTTGGGATTTAAATTTGTAAATTTAGCCCTTAGCGCCGTAAAATGCGGGTAAATTCGCCCTAAAAAGGCCCAAATTTACCCGTTTAAAAGCTGAAATTTAATATCATAACCGCCGAATTTTACTTTAAGGAAAAACGATGAAGAAAAGTTTGATCTTATGCGCTATTTTACTCGCAGCTTCGGCGCACGCGGCAGGCTGGCAGGACGCGCTAAATAAAGAGACGCTAAATCAAGGCGCGCAGATACTGGGCGCGGCAAACTCGGGCGACTACAAAAGCGCGGTTAGCTCGGTTCTAAACGCCGCCGTTAAGGAGCTATCAAACGGGGGATTTCTAAATAACGCCACGGCTAAAATCCCGCTGCCAAAGAGCCTAGAAACGGCGGCAAATTTGGCTAAAAAAGTGGGCGGCGAAAAGTGGGCGAACGAGCTAGTAACCTCGATAAACAACGCTGCAAGCGCGGCCGTGCCGGGGGCTGCAGACGTATTTTCGGGCGTGATAAAAAACATGAGCGACGCGGACGTGAAAAAGGTGCTAGAAGGCGGCAAGGACAGCTTTACGAAGTTTTTGCAACAAAACTCGAGCGAGAAACTGCAAGCCGTGTTTAAGCCGATCATCACCAAAATGATGAGCGATAATACCTTTGCCACGGCGTACAACGGGCTAAATTCGTTCGTCGCGGGCAGCGCGCTGGCAAAATCAGATACCGCAAAGCAGCTAAAAGGTATCGCTACTAGCATGGGCGCGGGCGAATACATCCCGCAAGAGGACGAGGATCTAAACGGCTATATCACGCGCAAGACGCTAGACGGGCTATTTAACGTGATGAGCGAGAAAGAAAGCTCGCTGCGAGGCGGCGCCGTGGAGCAGGGCACGAAAATCCTGCAGGGAATTTTTAAGTAAAAATAAGGGAGAATAGTGAAAAATAGTTTGGAATTTCGCGCCGACGTAGGCATGATATTTGTTGCGATAGTCTTTGGTCTAGGCTATCTGCCCACCTCGTTAGCGCTTGCGACTAACGGCGTTTTTGGCGTTTTGTTTTGGAGATTTTTGCTAGCGGCGATCATAGCCGGGGCGATATTTTATAAAAAGCTAAAAGACATAAGCGCACCTGATATAAAATCGGGCGTGATCTTGGGTCTGTTTTTGTTCGCGGGATTTGTCAGCCAGACTTTTGCGTTTAAGTACGCCGACACCTCGTCCGTAGCCTTTATCATTGGGCTAAACGTGGCTTTGGTGCCTTTTATCGCGGCGGGGCTTTTTAGGCATAAAATTTACTCTTACGCGTATGTGGGCGTGGCGTTTGCGGTGGCGGGGCTTTATATGATAGGCGATACGAAGGTGGGCTTTGGGCTGGGCGAAATTTTGGCTCTGGTTTGCGCGTGCGCCTACTCTTTTCACATCGTACTAACAAACCGCTTGGTGCAAAAATGCAACCTCGTAAATATGGTTTATTTTGAAATTTTAACCCTAGTCGCGCTTTGTTTTGCAGCTATTTTGGTTTTTGAGGACGCTAAAATCGCGCCCGTCACGGACAAGGCGTTTATCATAGCGATGCTAGTCGTGGGCGTGCTGGGTACGGCGTTTGCGTTTTTCGCGCAGGCGCTTATGCAAAAATTTACCACGCCCGTTAAAACGGCGATATTTTTCACCCTCGAGCCCGTAACCGCAGGAGCGATGGGGTATTTCGTCGGCGCAGAGGACATCAGCGCGTACAGGCTTTGCGGCGCGGCGCTCATCTTGGTCGGAGTTTTGATTAGCGAGATAGGCAGCTACCTGCGCGCTAAAAAGGAAAATTTAGCTTAAATTTCGGCGGGTTTTGCTTGTCGTTTCGTTCAAAGCACCGACCCGCCGTAAAATCAAATTTATCAAATCGCCGCCAAATTTACTCTCGCGGCGATTTTATTCCATTTAAATTTATCTCCGTTTGCCAGCTAGCAAGGCGGCGGCGACTCTCAAATTTGACGCGATAAAGCCCGAATTTAGAGAAATTGCGTTAAATTTGCCCCTTAAATTTAGCTAAAGAAATCAGATGAAAAAATCAACCGAATTTAAGGCCGACCTCGCGCTGTTCGTGATCGCGGTGGTCTGGGGCGTGACATTTTTGCCGATGGCGCAGACGCTAAAGACAAACGGCGTTTTTACGCTTTTGTTTTGGCGATTTTTGATCGCGGCCGCGCTGATGTCGCTAATAAGCCTCAAATTTACGCGCAAGATCGATCCTAATTCGCTAAGATTCGGCGCATTTTTAGGCGCGCTTTTGTTTGCGGCCTTTACGCTTCAGACCTTCGCTCTCAAATACGCTCCAAGCTCCACCGTCGCCTTTATCACAGGTCTAAACGCCGTGTTTACGCCATTTATCGCGCTTGCGTTTTTCGGACAAAAGGTCGTAGTTTATGCCTTTATCGGCGCGTTTTTGTCGGCGGCGGGGCTTTATTTTCTAACGGGCAGCGAGCTTGGTTTTGGCGCGGGAGAGGCGCTTAGCGTCGTTTGCGCGCTGGGCTTTGCGCTGCATATCATTTTCACGGGCGTTTTGGTGCGCAGGTGCGAGCTATACTGGATGGTGAGCGCGCAGTTTGCGGTCGTGGCGGCGCTTTGTTTCGTTGCGGCGCAGTTTTTCGAGCCTCGCGGCGTCGTACCCGTTTTGGACGAGGCGTTTTTCGTTGCAGTCGCGGTAACGTCGGTGTTTGCGACGGTTTTGGCGTTTTTCGTGCAGACGGCGGCGCAGCGCTACACGACGCCCGTTAAAACCTCGCTCATATTTACCTTTGAGCCCGTGAGTGCGGGGATAGTGGGGTATTTTTTTGGCGGCGAGATACTAAGCGGCGTGCAGATAGCAGGAGCCGGCCTCATACTCTTTGGCATCGTCGTTAGCGAGGTGGGCAGCTACTATAAAAACAAAAAATTGCGGGGAAATTTGAGCTAGCGGCTTTTGCATGCTTAAATACGGGGCGGCCGAATTTTACGGTTAAATTTAAGGTTTTAACGGCGAGTTTGAGTGCCAAATTTTGCTCAAATTCGGGCACATCGAAAGCGAAATTTGACGTGCACGGCCCAAACTCAGGTTTAAAATTAAAAATTTCGGCGTAAATTTGACCGCGCAAAGGAAGGAAAAAAAATGAACGAGGATAAAAATTTAGCGGCACCAAAGTGGATAGAGCTTAATGCCGACGAGAAAATTTTGTGCGAATTTGAGCTCGCGCATACCGTTCACAAAGAAGTTAGGATGGCGCTTTGTCTTTTGATACTGCTTTTATACGCGGGCGACAAGGTTTTGACATAGGTGCTCTTTGGTTTGCTATGACGGCGGGCTGCGCATTTTTATTTTGCCTTTTTGCACGACAAAGCGTAAAGACCGCCAAAGCAAAAAAAATTATACGTCACGAATAAGCGTTTTATAACGCAGCGCGATACAGTTGGTATCGGCGACGTGTATTTTAGGTATCTCGAGACTAGCGGCGGCGATATCATAGCCTTTAAAACCCAGATTTATTTTTATGAAAATAAAAGATTTTTATTTTATTGCGTTGTGGACAAGGAAAGCGACGAATATAAAAATTTGATAAAAACGATATACGATATTTCAAAAAATGAGCATATTTTATGGGAAAGACTGCCTTATTTTGTAAATCGAAAGCTAGTTAATCCCTAAATTTAGCCAAATTTGAGAGCGCCGCGCAGTCTGTCGCCTGTGGGCTCACAAGCCAAATTTGATCAAATTTAACTCTAAAACGCCGAATCTACCGCCTTTTTACCGCCGTAAATATAAAAAAACAAACCGAAGCGATGAGAATAATGCTAGCACCGCTGGTTAAATTCGCCTCAAAGCTCAGCCACAGCCCGCTCACGCAAAACGCGGCCGAGATGAGTGCGGCGTTTAGCATCATCGTGCCCAGGCGGCTTGATATAGCGCCCGCGATATACGGCGGGATCGTGAGTAGCGCGATAACCAGTATGAGTCCGACCGCGCGTATCGTCATCACGACGCTTAGCGCCATCATGCACGTTAGCGCGTAGTATAGTAGCGTCGTGTGCACGCCGCGAAGACGCGCAAACTCCGCGTCAAAGCTAAGTGCTTCAAACTGGCGGTAAAATAGCGCGATGGACGCAAGTATGACGCAGTTTGCAACCGCCATGAAAACAAGATCGCCCTGCGGTACGGCCAAAATAGAGCCGAAAAGATAGCTCATTAGATCGACGTTATAGCCCGGCGCCAGGTCGGTTAGGATGATGCCAAACGCCATGCCAAACGCCCACAGCGCGCCAATAACCGAGTCCATCTTGCTTTTGTCTTTGAGCGTTATCGTAGCGATGAGTAGCGCCAAAAATAGCGAAAACAGACTCGCACCCAGCAGCGGTTCGAGCGAAAAATAAAACGCGATACCAAGCCCGCCGTATGCGCCGTGAGCGATGCCGCCCGCAATGAAAACCATGCGGTTTATGACCGTGAGCGTGCCGATCACACCGCAAGCGATGCTAACGAGGATGCCCGCCAGCAGGGCGTTTTGCATAAAATTTAAGCTAAGAGCTTCTAGCATTTGTTTCCTTTTTTACTTTTTTTCGGCGCTTTTTGATGTTACTCGGCGAAACCCGCACCGCGAAAATGCTAAATTTGGTTTGGTTAAATTTAGCGTCGCGCATAAATTTAATTTTCTTGTTAAGGGGGAAGGGCTTAAATTGCGCTCTGCTTTGCAGCTCTCAAAGAGAATGCAGGCACAAGGCTAGCATAGCGAAGCAAAAGAGCTCCCTTTTTCTTTTTTTTGGGAGGCGGAAGGGGTTTCTACTTACGAAGCGCCCCTTCCGCCCCCAAACCCCCACCAACCCCACTGCACGTGAGAGGTTGCTGCACTGCGTGCAGGTTTAAATTTGATGCTATCGCGTCGCGTGTTTTTTAGTTTAACATTTTTGCGATGCAGGTCTAGGTGACTCAAATTTATAAATTTAGCTTCAAATTTGAGTGCAAAACGATAAGGCGCGGTATTTTTCCTTTAGACGAGGCGGAAATGAGCCGAGCGAGGGCGCATACATATAGTATGTAACCGAGCTTCGGTGAAATTTCCAACGACGTATAAAGGAAAAAGACAAGCCGCCGTCAAATTTAGTGATGTCCGCAGCCGCATTCCTTTAACGCCACCTCCACATCGCAAAAATGCCTATGATCTCTCGCCAAATGCTCGATAAAATCCTGCTTTGAGCCCTGTGCGATCTCGTGCATGAAAAGATCGTGATTGACGTAGGCAACCTTGGTGGCGAAATTTAGCGTCAAATTTACGTCGTGGCTAATGAGCACGACGCCCGTGCCTTCAGCATTGATCTGCTTTAGCAGCTTATAAACGTCCGCTTGGCCCTTCGTGTCGATACTGGCGGTGGGTTCGTCTAACATCAAAATTTTAGCCTTCGCGCAAAGCGCGCGCGCGATATAGACGCGTTGGCGCTGTCCTCCGCTTAGCTCGCCGATCTTTCGTCGCGTAAATTCGCCCATCCCGACGCGCTCCAGCGCCGCCTCGGCCCCTATCTTGTCGTCTTTGCCGTAAAATCCAAACAGCTTTTTATCTATCCGCCCCATTAAAACGACCTCGAGCACGCGCATCGGGAAGCTTTGATTTATCGGGATATTTTGCGGGACGTAGCCCACGGCCTTGCTCACGCTAGCGGGCTCCTGGCCAAATACTTCGATCGTCCCGCCGCTTGGCTTGTTTAGCCCTAGCAACAGCTTTAAAAGCGTGCTTTTACCCCCGCCGTTTGGGCCGATGATAGCTAGAAAATCCTTGCAGTCGTACTCTAAATTTATACCGTCAAATACGAGGTTTTCATCGTAACCGAAGCTCAAATTTCGCACCGAAATGTCGCTCATAAAACGCTCACCTTACCCGAAATATAAAACATAAAAACGCCAAGCCCTAGCATCACAAAAAGCGCGGCAAACTCGCAGCAAGTCCGCAGCACGCGAAATCTCACCGCGCCCTTTAGCTTAAAGCCGCAAACGGCCGCCAGAAATATCACCGCGCCCATGCCAAGCCCCATAAATACGCCGCTAGCAAGCCCGGCCGCGTAGCTGTTTAGGCTAAATGCCAGCACGAAAACCAGCAGCGTACCAGGACACGGCACTAGCGAGCCAGCTAGCACCACGAGCCATTCGCTGGCGGTTTTTGGCGCCTCGCTAGAGGCCTTACAGGCCGCGCAGCCGCATTCGCTCTCGTGAGCGGCAGGGCTAAATTTGACCGATTTTACGCTCAAATTTGACGCTGGATTTAAATTTGAGCCAAAAACCTTACTCGCTCCATTTGCGCCTTTTTCACCCGAAACGGACGCGCTAGCAAAGCTAAATTTTGGCTTTAGCGCCGTTTTTTTAATCTTGGCGTAGATCATGTAAAGGCTCACGCAAACGATCGCTACGGCCGATATTTTCGTCATCGCGCCCGCTATGTCGCTGACCTTGTTCGTCAAAAACGCGTTTAAAAAAACGTAGCTAAAAAGCACGAGTAAAAACGCCCCCGCCACGTGCGCGAAGCCGACCTTCATCGCAAAAACTAGAGCGCGCGAGTAGCTGCCGCCGTTTGCGACGAAGTAGCTAGCCGTTAGCATCTTAGCATGCCCGGGGCCGGCGGCATGCAAAAATCCGTAAAAAAAGCTAACCGCGGCTAGCAGGGCGAAATTTAGCGCGTTTAGCTCGGCGCTATTTATCTTGATGAGCTCTTTTAAGCGCTCCAAAAACTGTAGGCTCATGCCTGAAACGGAGTCAAATTTAGCCTTATCCTCGGCGTCGATTTGTTCTAAATTTTGCTTATTTTGCGCTTTAACGAGCGAGCTAAGCTCTGGCTTTGCAGGCTCTATTTTAGGCGCTTTTGAAGTCATTTCAAAAAACGCCGTGCTCAAATTTACGTTTGGAACTAGATAAATTTTATCGGTGAGCGCGTAGGGCTCGGGCGAGCTTATTTTAAAGTTAAAAAATCCCTCATGGTCAAAAACCTCGACCGTGACGACGCGGCCGTCTTTGACCGCTAAATTTAGCTCTAAAATATACTCGAAATTTAGCCTGCCCTCATCTAGATAAACCCGCTGCGAGAGCGTTTTGGCGTGCAGATTTACCGTCTCGCCCGCGCCGTCGTAGTAGCCTACGCTAGTTAGATATCCGCGCGGCACGATGTAGTCGAGCAGCGATTTTTGCACCTTCCACGCTTCGTTTTTACTAAGCGCTTTGTCGGCGTTTTCGTCGTAGCTTTGTAGCGTGAGTTCGGTGAAATTTTCAGAAAATGTCCAGGTTACGGTGACCGTTTTGATCGTCTCGCCTTGCAGGTTAAATTTAATGTCGGCATGCGCGGTCGGAGTGTAAAGCGCGCAGAGCGCACAGGCATGCGCAAAGCTAAAAAAGGACGCAAGAAGCGCTAAAACGGCGAGTATGCGTCCAAATTTCATTTATAGGCTCTTTGCGAAAATTTGCGCCGTTTTGCGTAGCTCGGCGTCCCAATCAAGCGGCAGTTGATCGATCTCTACGACGCTAGCGCCGCTTTCTTTGGCGACGGTTTGCGCGGCTTTTTTAGAAAACTGCGGAGCGACGAAAATCACCTTCACGCCGTGCTCTTTAGCCTCCTCGATGAGCTCTTTTAGCTCAGCCGGTTTTGGTTCTTTGCCGTCTACTTCGATCGCGATTTGCTCTAGATCGTAGCGTTTAGCGAAGTAGCCCCAAGACGGGTGATAGACGATAAATTCGCGGTTTTTGACGTTTGCTAGAGTGTTTTTGATAAATCCGTCAAGCTCGTCAAGCTTAGCTTCAAATTTAGCCAAATTCGCCTCAAAAAGCGCCTTGTTCTCAGGGTATTTTTCACTTAGCGCGGCGGCGATATTTTTAGCTTGGATTTTTACGGAAACGGGATCTAGCCAGATGTGCGGGTCAAATTCGCCGTGGTGATGCTCGTGGTCATGGTGGTCATGACCTGCATGCTCGTGTTTGTGATCGTGGTGAGCGTGTTCGTGCTTGGCGTCATGGAGATGATCGTGGTCCGCGTGCTCGTGGTGACCTTCAAATTTGATCTTTTCCACGCCTGCGTCGGTTTTTACGATTTTAAGGTTTGGATAAGATTTTTGAAATTTCGGCAACCAAGCATCTTCAAACTCGATCCCGATAGCAAAGTATAGATCGCTTTTTTCAAGTGCGGTCATTTGTTTGGGTTTTGGTTCGTACGTGTGCGGATCGGCTCCCTTGCCTACCATGACGTTTACCTCGACCGCGTCGCCCGCGATTTGCTTGACGAAATACTCCTGCGGCAAAATACTGACGCTAACTTGTCCTTTGGCGTATAGCGCGACTAAGCCCAAACATAAAAACGCGAAAATTTTTCTCATTTTTATCCTTTCCGTGTTAAAATTTGGGCGAAATTATATCAAAAGCAACTTAGTTGCAAATTAATTTTACTCAGGGTATAATACCCTAAAATTCTTAACGCGGAGGAAAAATATGAGCGAAAATTTGGAAGAAAAAGCCGGTTTTGAGGAGCTTTTAACGAAAAATGATATCAAAATCACTCCGCTTAGACTAGAGATTTTACACATCTTACGCGCCGCCGCCGCACCGCTTAGCTATGATGAAATTTTAGCTCATATAGGCGCAAACAAAACCACTTTTTACCGCTGTATGGATCTTTTTGAAACTAAGGGCATCGTGCTAAAAAGCGAAAATAACCGCAAAAATTTCTACGAGCTTGAAAGCGGGGCAAAGGCGTATTTCGTCTGCGACGTCTGCCACAAGATGACGAATATCGACATGCCTCGTCTAAAACAAAATCACGTCAAAAGCGTCGTGGTTAAGGGCGTTTGCGATGATTGTTTTTAAAATTTACGCTTAAATTTGACGGCAAATTCGGAGATTAAATCTGCTTTCCGACATTAAATTTAAAAGCGGCTTGCCGAGCAAATTTCGCTGCAAATTTAAAGCGGCCGCTGCGTCAAATTTAAAAACTCAAATTTGACGCGGGCGCTATAAAACTAATCCTCGTAAAGTCTCGCAATCTCCGGCGGTATCGCGATCGGACGACCGCGCGCGAGATCAAAAAATACGTAAGTCGTCACCGCGCTAGCAACCGGCGCGCCGTCTTTACTAAACTCGTAAAAACGCTTCGAGCAGCTTCTTTTTTCGGGTTGCGTCCAGGTTTTTACGCTCACCTTATCGCCCAAAAACAGCTGCCCCAGGTAGTCTATCTCGTGCCTGCGCACCATCCACGTGCGGTTTTGCGCGAGATTTGTCTCGATGAGGTCGCCCACGGCGTTTGAGTGCGCGTTGGCCGCTTCTTGCATCCAGATGACGTAGTGAGCGTTGTTTGCGTGATGATTCACGTCGATGGCGTCCTCGCCCACGGTAAATTCGTAGTAAAAAATTTTCATTTTCGCTCCTAAAAACGCTAAAATTGTAGCAAAAATTTAAAGGCAAACAAAATGAAAGAGATGTGGGACAAAAAGGCGGCGAGCTATACGAGATTTACGGGTGAGCCTAGCGTTTTTCAGAGAGGGCTTTATGCTAAGATCGCCGAGTTTGGCGTCAAATTTGAGGGCAAAAGCGTCGTGGATATCGGCTGCGGCACGGGCGTGCATACGCTACTTTTAGCGCAAATTTGCCGCGAGATAACCGGCATGGATATCTCGGGCAAAATGCTAAAAGTCATGCTTGAAGACGCGGCTAAATTTAGTATTTCAAATTTAACCGCCGTGCAAAGCGATTTTAAAAGCTTTAATCCAAACCGCGTTTACGACGTGGCTTTTAGCACGATGAGCCCCGCGATCGCGGATGAGGAGGATTTTAGTAAATTTATAAATTTGGGCGAAAAAAGGGTCTATCTTTGGTGGAATAAACCGCGTTATTCAAGCGCTTTGGAGCTTTTTTACGAAGGCTCGCAGAGAGCGTGCTTTAAAGAAAAGGCGAATTTTTTTGAAGAGTACCTGCGCCGCGAAAATATCGCCTTTAACTCCTGCGTGCTCGAGGAGTCTCGCGAGCAAAAACGCACGCTTGAGGAGATGACGCAAAACGCGCTTTGGCATTTAGAGATAGCAAATTTCGCGCACGAGGAAAACGCGGTCAGATCGCGGCTAGAAAGCATCGCGAAAGACGGCTACGTGACGGAAAAAATCGTCTCTTCAATGAAGCTTTTAGTTTTTTAAGATATAATCGCTTTATTTATTTAAAATTTAAAAAGGATTTTTGTTGGCGCGAGCGTTTTTGCAGATATTTTCGTGCGTTTTATGTTTTTTTTGCGTTCAAGCTTTCGCCGCTTCGCACGTTTTATCTCCGATTGCTCAGCCAAAATTTGACGAACAAAAAGCCAGACTAGGCAAGGAGCTGTTTTTCGATGCCTCGCTAAGCCCCAGCGGAACGCTATCTTGCGATAAATGCCACAACCTTTACTGGGACTTAAGCGGTACGAGTAAAAAAAACGTAAAAATCTCCGCCGACGAGGAGATTAGCCCGCCAACTGCGCTAAATTCGGCGCTAAATTTTATCTTTTTTAAAAACGGCGAAGTTAAGGATATAGCCGAGCAGGTAAAACAGAGCTTGACCGGCAAAAATCAGCTTGCTAGCGAGCCGAAATTTCTAGTCCAAAAGGTAAATCAAAACTCCGTTTATAGGAATAAATTTGAAGAGCTTTATGAGGATGGAGTAAGCTTTGAAAGTATCGTCGATGCGCTGGTAAATTTTGAAAAGGCCCTCGTTACGCCAAATGCCAAATTTGACAAATTTATCGGCGGAAACGAGAGCGTTTTTAATGACGAGGAAAAGCGCGGATTTGAACTATTTAAAACCATCGGCTGCATAAACTGCCACAGCGGCGTAAATTTAGGCGCCAACATCTACTATGATCCAAAATTTAACGAAGACAATAAGACGGCGCGCTACAAAGTGCCTAGTTTACGAAATATTGAAAAAACGGCGCCTTATCTTTATAGCGGAGAGATAGCGAGCCTGAAGGATTCGATTAAATTTATTGCTAAAAAGTATATAAACTACGATTTAAGCGATGATCAGACGCTTTTACTTTATAAATTTTTGCTGACTTTAAGCGGCGAAAAACCGGAAATTTTAAAATGAAACACAAGATAATCTTCCATAAAATTTTGTTTTTTATCATCGTTTGTATCGCATTTTTCGGTACGATTATGACATATAAGGCTACCAAGGATTTAGTAACGGCCTATGAATGGAAGGGTACTATCGAGAATATGATGGACGCCAATAGCGAGGTAAATTTTTTATTTGATAAAAGCCTCCTTGAAGCCGACTATGATGCAGTGGCGCGCTATACGGCAGAGTTTAAGGAGGGTCTTAGCAAGCTTAATGGGAACAATCTAATCTCATTTGAAAAACTCGCACTAAACGAAAAAACTTTTAGCGAATTGGAAAACGCGGTTGAAAAGAGAGTTGAGCTAACGGATAAATTTAACTCCGTGACGACAATGGCAAAACTTGTTTACGACGAGATAATTTTGAAATTTGAAGCTCTAGACGGATTTTATTTTAACAAACTTATGCCGCAAATTTTGATGTTTAGGTATGATTTTAACATTGATCTAAAAGGACCTAGGAAGCTTTTAAACGAGTACTTAAAAGAGCCGAAGTTAAGCAAAAGCGACTCCGGATTTTTAGCCGACGTACAAAAATTACTCAGCTACTACGAACAAGTACAAGAAATTTATGGCCGTATAAATTCGCTTGAGATTAATAAAAAACTATATAATCTAAAAAAAGGCAATGAACATTATATACAAAACGTATTGTCAAATTTGCGCGAGACGATAGTATTGGTGTTTGCGTTATTTGCGTTGGCATCAGTGTTTATCTATATATCTTATGTTAGAGCTAGAAGCAATATTAGGCTACTAAATCGTTTCGAGCAAGCCGTAGATAATAGCTTTAATGCCATAACTTTTACCGATCTCAATAGAAAAGTAAAATACGTAAATAAAATTTTCGAGCAAAATTTCGGATATAAATTTGAAGAGTTAAAAGATAAAAATATAAACATTATAAAGTCTCGCCTGCACCCCGATGAATTTTATCAAGATATGCTAAAAACCATAGAAGCGGATCAAATTTGGCGAGCCGACGAACTAGTCAGCAAAACAAAAAGCGGCGAGCTAATCTATGAACAGGTAATTTTTTCTCCGCTCTTTAACGAAAGCGGCGACAAAGACGGCTATATGTCGATCAAATTTGATAAAACCAAAGAGATCGCGATGACAAAAGAGCTCGAAAACAAAAACAAAGAGCTGAAAAACGAAGCGCTAAAAGACAAGCTAACGGGGCTTGGCAGCTACTTTGCTCTAACGCAAAGGATGGAGCAGGGCTCGGGCGGCATGATCATCTACATAAACATCAACAACTTTATGGATTTTCGATTTTTTTACAAAACAAAGACCGTGGACGCCATCATTGCTTCATTTGCGACGACGCTTCAGCTTTGCATCGATACTTATAAAATGGACGCAGATATTTACAGAGTACAGTTTGACGAGTTTTGTATTTGGTATTGCGGCGATGATGCGTATTTGTCGGTGCGCAGATTTATTGATTATTTTAAGGCTAATAACCTTTATATTACAGTTGAAGGCGCAAAGGAATTTATCCCTAATATCAAAATAACCATAGGCGTTAGCATGCCTCAAGATACGCCCCAAACAAACCGCCTAACACAGGCTATGTTAGCTCACCATGAAGCTAAACAAAATGGCGAAACGGCGCAGTTTTATACTGAAAATAGTCACATCGAACAGCAGTATTATCACAACCAAGTCATGTCGCGCACCATCGAAAACGCGCTATATAATGATACTGTGATCGTCGAGTGTCAGCCGATCTACGACGTATCTGGCGAAACGGCTCGAGTCAAATACTACGAAGTGCTCGTGCGCCTTATCGACGAAAACGGCAAGATCCGTTATCCGGGCGAGTTTTTGGACATAGCAAAGAAAATTTCGCTTTATAACGATATCACCAAAAAGGTCGTCGAGCACGTATTTAGACTCGTGGAGAAATTTACAAACACGAGCTTTTCTATGAACCTTTCTAGTAGCGATATCGCAAACGAGAGCATAAGGGATCTCATCGAGAAAAAGCTACGTGTCTGCTCAAGGCCCGAGCACGTGTATTTTGAGATATTAGAGAGCGAGGGCGTGGATGATTACAAGATCGTAAATGACTTCATCAACAAGATCCGCGCCTACGACTGCAAAATTTCGATCGATGATTTCGGTAGCGGTTACTCAAACTACTACCGCATCTTGGAGCTTGATATCGACACGATCAAGATCGACGGCTCGATCATCAAAAAGCTGCCGTACGACAAAAACGCTAGGTATCTGCTGCAAACTATCATCGACTTTGCCGGAAGACAAGGCTATAACGTCGTGGCTGAGTTTGTGAGCTCGGAAGAGATCCTCGCCGAAATAAAAAAATTCGGCATAAAGTACGCACAGGGATTTTTGCTAGGCAAGCCGACCTCGCCGAGCAATATCGAGGAGTAAAACGCACAGAGCTTTGCACCGTTAAATTTAGCTCGTCTTAGTCAAATTTGTCTGCTCAAATTTGACTAATCCTGCATCCAAACCGCCAAAAAACAAGCCTGATTTAAAATTTCTATTTATCAGAGTGCAAATAGCTCGCAAATAAAAGTATAGCTCGCTCACGCACATGGTTTAGACGCAAATTTTACGTCAAATTTGCCGTACTCGCCGAGTCAAATTTGAGAGAGGCGACGAAAAGTCGCTCAAATTTAGCTTGGATTATAAATTTGAGCTTGGCTCGTCTTTAAATTTCCTTCTAACAAAAGCGGCGCAAACTACAAACGAAACCGCAGTCAAAGCGTAAAATATATAGCTAAAAATAGGATTTGCGCGCGTTTCGCCATCTTTTAGCTTTTTAACCGAAACGGCGTTTCTAAACATATCAAACATCGCGATACGCCAGCCGTAGTATTTGATCTGCGCCCTGCCTTCGCCCACTAGACTTTGCGCCGCGGCTTGGACGTCGGCGGAGTTAAATTTAAAATAAAGCGGCAGCCCCCAGCCCGTGTCCTCGTTTCGATACGGCATCACCTTTGTGCCGTTTAGCTCCCGCGTGTAGATAAAGTACACGTCGCGCGTCGGGCCGTCGGCTGGGTTTTGCGCATCGATAAAGCCGTCTTTGTCCATGCGCTTGACCTCGCCGCCGGTGACGATCGCCTCGTCGTAGTGCGGAAAAGCGTAGTTTATAGCCGCAAACGCTAAGGCGTGCAGGGCAAACAGAAAGCTAATGATGAAAATTCGGAGATATTTTTTAAATTTTTGCATTTTCGTCCTTTGGGGCGAATTGTACAAGATAGAAGTTTATAATAAGCTAAGCCCCTAAAACAGGGGCTTAGGCGGTTAGGCTTTGGCCTTGCAGCCGCAGCTTCCCGCGATAAATTTAAGAATCTGGATAAAGAAGCAAACGCCGCCGATGATAAAGATCGTATCGCCGATCATCCTTAGCCAGCGTAAATTTTGCAAGTGATCCATTTGCAAGAACTCCGCGCTTCTAGCGTACCACATGCCTACGTCTATCGCGGCGACGGCTTGATAAAGACCGATCGGAAGCAGCGACGCCACGATCATCAGCATTAGTCCCGCATTTAGCGACCAAAAGCCCACTTTCATCAGCTTGTCGTTAAATTCTTGCCCTTTGAAAAGGTAAAGCGCCACGAGCCAAACAAAACCTAGCGCCAAAAAGCCGTAAACGCCAAACAGCGCTGCGTGTCCGTGCACCGAAGTGGTATTTAAGCCCTGGATGTAGAACAAAAATAGCGGCGGGTTGATAAGGAAACCAAACACGCCCGCGCCCAGCATATTCCAAAACGCCACCGCGATAAAGCAGTAAAGCGGCCACTTGAGGTTTTTCGCCCAGCTCTGCGCAAACTGAAGCGAATACTGATGAAAGGCCTCGGCTCCAAGAAGCACCAAAGGCACGACCTCAAGCGCGGAAAAGCTAGCGCCCACGGCCATTATCGGAGTGGTCGTTCCGGCAAAATAAAGGTGGTGGAAAGTGCCTGGGATACCGCCGATAAGAAACAAGCTAGCACTTGCCAAGGTCGAATAGGTCGCGAATTTTTTACCTACTAGACCCAAAGATGCGAACACGAACGCAAGCGAAGCGGTCGCAAACACCTCGAAAAAGCCCTCGACCCAAAGGTGAACGACCCACCAGCGCCAGTACTCCATCACCGGTAGCGGGCTTCTTTGTCCGTAAAATAGCCCCGCGCCGTAGAAAAGTCCCACCGCGATAGCAGAAGCCGTAAAGATAGCTAGCAGGTTTTTATCGCCCTCAGCCTTAAATCCGCCGACAAATCCGCGAAGCACGAGCGCCATCCAGATAACAAGACCGACAAACAAAATAAGCTGCCAAACCCTGCCAAGCTCGATATACTCGTATCCTTGGTGTCCCAGCCAAAAGCTCAGGCTAGTATCCATCTTGCCCGCTATCGCCATGTATTCGCCCACAAAGCTACCCACGACTAGGAAAAGTAGCGCGTAAAATAGCAGATCCACGCCTAGTTTTTGAAATTTAGGATCCTTGCCGCCGTTGATGATAGGCGCTAGGAAAAGCCCCGCCGCCAAAAAGCCCGTCGCGATCCAAAAAATGCTCGCCTGTATGTGCCATGTGCGCGCCAAAGAGTAAGGGATGTGCTCGGATAAATTTATACCGTAAAACTCCTGCCCCTCGACCGTGTAGTGCGCTACAAAGCCGCCTATCATGATCTGGAAAACAAAAAGCGCGAGCGCTACGAAAAGGTATTTGCCAAGCGCCTTTTGAGACGGAGTCAAATTTAGCCTTGAGAGCGGATCGGCGTCGATAGGAGCGAGCCTTTCGTGATCTTTTTCTCCGTAGAAATTTGAAAACCAAACTAAAAGACCAACGCCCGCAACCAAAATCGTAACGCTAATAATCGTCCAAAATACGTTTTCTTGCGTCGGCACGTTATCGATTAGCGGCTCGTGCGGCCAGTTGTTTGTGTATGTAGCCTCGCTATTTGGGCGATTTGTCGCCGTAGCCCAGGTCGCCCAGAAGAAGAAATCATTTAGCTGCTCGCGGTTTTCCTCTTTGGCTAACGTGTTGTTTTTCATCGCGTAGTTTTCGCGTAGCTTTTGGTATTTCGGATCGTTACCGAAAAGCCCGCTATACTCGTCACGCACTACCTTTGCCGCGGCGATCCTCTCGTCGCTGATCGTTATAACGCCATTTTTTAGCGTATTCGTGCGGTATTCGCTCTTTGTTAGGGCCTTGATGTTGGCTTGCTGTTCGGCGCTTAGAGCGTCAAATTTAGCTCCGTAAAGCTGAGCGGCCTTGATATCCATAAACGCGACTAGCTCTTTATGTAGCCAATCAGCCGTCCAGTCGGGCGCCTGATACGCTCCGTGTCCCCACACCGAGCCCACCTGCATACCGCCGATGCTTTGCCAGGCTTCCTGGCCTTTGTAAATTTGCTCTTGCTCGATTATGATTTTGCCGTTTTTATCGGCAAAACTCACCACCGGCGGCGCTTCGCGGTAAACTTCTACGCCGTAGTAACCCAGTATCCCGAAGGCGATAGTAACGACTGCTACCAGCGCCCACCAATACTTCTTGTATTCACGCATACTTTGTCTCCTTTTGAAAAATTCGGACAAAGTTTATCCAAAATAAATTTGCGCAAAAATGATGTATATCAATAAAAGGACTAAATTTGTCCTTAAAATATGCCTTATATTAAAAAATGTATAATTTCAAAAATATATTTTAGGAGATTTTATGCTCAAATTTGAGATCGTTTATAAATTTTGCCTGGTTTGCATGCTGATTTTAGGACTTTGTTTGCTCGCGTTTTCGGGGGCAAATTTCGCGCTCGGAGAGTACGGCGAATTTTGGATGAGCGCGCATAAATTTGCGGGCTCTTTAGTCGCGATCGTAGCCGTTTTGCACGTGATAAATCGCAAGAAAAAGCTCATTAAGCTCGCAAACGAATTCATCGACGTCGTCACTCGCCGTAAAAACCCGAGCATGTGCAACATGGACCGCATCATCGCATCGCTCGAGCCATACACGATCGCTGAGATCTCGCAAAAGCTAGGTTTTGACGAGGCCAAGTTTTGCCGCACTTTGCGCGAAAACGGCGTCAAATTTAACGGTGCTGATCAAACCCTTCGCCAAATCGCTTTTTTAAACGACGAAAAGATATTTTTCGTGCTAGTTCTCATAGTCGAGGCGAAATTTGGTAAGAGATTTTGCGGTGAACTCAAATTTAAAGGCGCTAAATTTAACGGCGGCATAAAAGCAGCGTGAGCTCGGCGCGAGCGAGACGGAGGCTAAATTTATATTTTTGAAAGGGCTCAAATTTTAAAAATAACCGCAATTTTAATCATAACTTTTAACGTTTTGCTTCTTGGCGGGATTATTTGGGCTATATTTTGGCGCAATCCTAGCAAGCTCAGCCGACGTCAACTCGTCGCAATAAAAGCGACTTCCGCCGCACTTGCAGATAGTGCCTATAAATGTTGCATACTGCCTAAACAACATTAGCTATTCACGCTTTATCGCACGACTTAAAAAGCAAAGGTTGCTTTAAAATAATTTTTGGGAGCAATTTGGCTCCCAAATTAATTTTTTAAAGTGGATTTTTTAAATACCAAATCTCGTCGAATTTTTCAATCGCAAATTTACGAGCTCTCTCTCCGCTTGCAAATTTTATTTCAATTACAAGCTCGGCATGCTTATGGTCTATCATGTTTATTTTATAAACAGAGGCATCAAGTATCTTATCTGATTTATTATTTTCTAGCTCTTTTTCTATTTTTTTGGCTATTTTATCTTGCTCGTCTTTGCTATCGGTTTTAACTAAAAACGCCATATCGACTGGGTTATTTTTGATAGTTTTTACGACTTTTTCACCTAATTCCTCAGGTGTTTTTGCCTTGTCGCTTCCGCAACCGATCAGGATGAATGCACCCAAAACCAATAAAAATAAAATCTTTTTCATTTTTTCTCCTGTTAATAAATTTGTATAAAATTTTATCGTTTTTTTTGTAAAGTCAAGCTTGCTTCATTTGAACTGTAGATGGTTGTATTTGCTTGACAGAACCGATATCAATAACCTTATCAAAAATAAATTTAAGCTCCTCTTGGTGCGTAATCATGAGTACGCCAAGGCGCGGAAAGTCGCGCTTGAGATTAGCAAGGAGCTCTTTTGCCAGCGCGCTATCAAGTGCCGATGTCGCCTCATCAAGCAATAAAAACGCAGGCTGCGCGAAATAAACCCTCGCAAATGCAAGCCTTTGCGCCTCGCCTCCGCTTAAAATCTTGCCCCAGTCTTTGATTTCGTCCAGCTCGGGGATAAATTTCTCTAGCCGCACTCGTCGTAAGATCCCCTCAAAATCGGTGTCTGCGCTTTGCAAGTCGCCAGGATACGCGATAAGCTGCCTTAGACTCATGCGCGCTAAAAACGGCTTTTGCGGTACGCTCATCGTTCCGCGCGGCGCGCAAACCTCGCCCGAGCCGTGATCCCAGATGCCCGCGATATACCTAAACACGCTGCTTTTACCAGTCCCGCTAGCTCCGCGCAGTAGCGTCCATTCGCCGCTTTTTACGTTTAAATTTAGCCCGCAGACCAGCCTTTCGCCGCTTGGGGTAAAAATTTGCAAATTTGAGCATTTTAACTCGTTTTGTTTGCAGCTCTCGTCAAATTTAACGCTTTTAAGTTTATCCTGTGTCAAATTTGCCGCCGTTACCCGGGCGAATTCGTTCACTCCGTCAAGGTTGCTGTTTTGTCCGCTAAATCTAGCGTCATATTTGACCTTAGAGTCTGCCGCCTGCGCGATCTCAACGAATTTATATATGCGCTCCACGCTTGCCGCCCACTCCATGATTTGTTTATAATAATCCATAAACCACGCAAAGCCGTCCTGCACGCTATAAAACGCCGAGCGCGCCCGCATCATATCGCCAAAGCTCATCGCCCGCGCGAAATAAAGTGGCAAACAGGCAAAAATCGGGATTAGATTTGTGATTTTTAAGTAGCTAGCCGAAAAGCACTCTAGGCGAAACTCGGTGTTCATTATGACGCGCCAGTTGCGCACTACCTCGTTAAAGCTCGCTCGAAAGCGCGATTTTTCAGCGCCTGCGCCATTCATCAGCGCGACGGCTTCGGCGTTTTCGCGAGTGATTAGCAGATTTGCGCGGTAGTCGGCCTCGACCTGCTGTTTTTCGTAGTTTAGGCGCTTTAGGCTATGGCCGATTAGGTGGGTGATTAACGAGCTAATGATCGTATAGACGAGCGCGACGTAGACCAAAAAACCCTCCAGCGCAAACTCGCGTCCAAACGCGCTAAAATGCAAGACCTTTGACGCCTCCCAGAGGATAAACGTGAAAGCAAAAAGCTTGGAGAGGTTATAAACTAGGGATTTTACGAGATTTACGCTTTTATCGGCGAGCAGGAGGCTGTCCTCTGTGATACGCTGATCCGGATTATCAAAGCCCGCGGCTGAGGATAGACGATAGAAATTTGCGTTTTTTAGCCACAGATCTTCCATCTCTTCGCTTAGGCTCTCGCGCCACGAGATCACGAGTAGCTTTTTAAACCAGTTTCCGATCACGATAAAAAGCACGATAACGGCGGTGTAGACGAGAAATTCACCCACAAGCGAGAGCATGAGATCTTTTTCAAATTTTTCGATCGCGTCGTAAAATTTTTTGTCCCAAGCGTTCATTAGCGTCGCGACCTTGACGATGGCTAGGCTAGCTCCCAGTGTCACGGCCAGCATCACCCACGCCCCCAGCGAGCGCTTGCCCGTCCAAAACCAGCCCGCGATGATAAAAAACTTCTTTAAAATTTGCAAATTTAGCCTTTTTTTAATTTTATGTTCGTCTGCCTTGCTTGACGGCGCATTATGACTTTTGCGCAGAAATTTATCTTCCAAATTTTACCGCAAATTTAATCGCGCTTTACGGACGAGTAAATTCGTGTTCCGCAAGCCGAGAAAGGTTAAATTTGAGCAAATTTAGCTCCGTAAATAAGTAAGACAAATTTACGCTAGAGGCTCGTATTTATAAATTTTACGAGCCTAGCTAAGTCCGAAAAGCAGGTGCGCAATAGCCTGATTAGTATGCGTAATTAAACGTCACCATAAAGTTCCTAGGCTCGCCGTAGAAGTTATTTTGTCCGGCCACGCGGTTATTTTGATTGATAAAATACTTCTCGTCGGTTATGTTTTTGACGGATAAATTTACGTTAAAGTGCTTGTCGTAATAATACGCGATATTCGCATCCCATAGCGCGTAGGCCTTTTGGTCCGGGATGTCGTTAGCCGGATAATACGCGCCGGTCGTGATATTGTATCTTGAGTACATGTTGTTGGTCTTGGTCTGATAGCGTACGCCCGTGCCAAAGACTAGCTTTTGCTGCGCGACTAGAGGCAGCTCGTAGCTTGTGCAGACCTTGACAATATGTTTTGGTATCCAAGGCTTAGCATTTGCGCCTTTGCGGTAGTCGACACTTGTAGGATTGTGCGTTTCGTCTTTCATGTATTCGCTTTTATTATACGTATATCCGCCGAAAATTTTCCATCTATCGGTGATCGCGCCGTTTGCTTCGATATCAAGGCCGCGGCTTCGTACTTTACCCTCGGCTACGCTTCTGTTTTTATTCGTGGCGACGTAGTACTCGTAGTCTTGTATCGCGCGATTTTCTTGTTCGATCTGAAACAGCGCCACGGTCGTGTTTAGCGCACCGTCAAAAAACTCGGACTTTAGACCGATCTCGGCGTTGTAGCCCACGATAGGCTTCAGTATCTCGTCGTTTCTATCGGTAGCAGTTTGTGGCTTATATATCTCGGTGTAGCTGGCGTACAGCGAGTGATCTCTGGCAAAATCCCACGTAAGGCCGATATACGGCGTTAGTTTGTGCTTTTTGACCTCTTGCGCGACCGTATGCGTGCCTCGGCGGTAGTTATCGGTAGCGCTATTTCTCTTTAACCACGAGTATCTAGCGCCAAGGAGTAAATGCCAGTCGTCGCTAAAGTTATACCTAGTGCCGATCGTAAACATTTGTTGGTAAATTTTAGTGTTATAGTGTAGATTGTAGCAGTTGGTACCCAGCGTGCAAAGAGCCGTCATATCTCCCCAGTTTGGTTCGTTATTTATGAGGCCTTTGTTGAAGGTATTATAGGTGAGATTTGCCGCGCCCGTAAACACATCTCTGTCGTGCTGCGTGAAGGTCTCGCGCGACATCGTAATGCTGGTGAAAAAGTCGTGATTTTGACCAAATAAATCATAGTTTGCGTCGATACCGGTTTTAAAGCTAAATTCTTTACTCGCGTTGTCGTATCTGTCGTAGCCGATATATCTGGTAATCGGATCGCGATTTACTCCGTGCCAGCCGCCGAATTTGAGAGTGCTCTTGCTATCGGTATAGTTAAATTTGGCATAGGCCTTGATGCTGTCGTTAAAATAGTGCTCAAGATCTAAAAATAGGTTATATTTTTCGTAGATCGCGCGACTCCAGTCTGATATAAAGGTCGTTTTGCGGTTTAAATTTAACTCCTCGCCGTTCTTGCCTACAACCGGTACACCGAACGGATCGTAGACGCCTCTACTTTTTTGGTAGATTATCCCGGCAAGCGCGTTCGTGGAGTCGCCTATATCGGTTTCTATCATCGCAGAGACTGCGCCTCTTTTGTTGCCTTTCATATCCCTAAACGACCCATCCTTGCCCAGAGTGCCGATTACTCTGCCTCGGACGGAGCCGTCGGAGTTTAGCCCGCCCGTCACGTCTGCTACGCTACGGTATGTATCCCAGCTGCCTATACCTAGGGATAAATTTGCTCCGAACGTCTTTTGCGGACGCTTTCTAGCTAAATTTATCGTGCCGCCGGGCTCGCCGTTACTCTGCGTCAGACCCGCCACGCCGCGAAGTACCTCCACGCGGTCATAAAACGCCATGTCGGTATGCTCTTTGGACTGGCCGTAGAGCCCCTGCGCAGCAAGCGCGGTGGTGGACTGCATGCCGTCTTCTTGGATGTTATCGATGTTAAAGCCTCTAGACATCGGTAGATTCATGCCAAACCTGCTCGTAGTCGTAATGCCCGGCGCATAGCTTAGCGCCTTATCTACGTCGTTTAAATTTAGATCTTTAACGAGCTGATCGGGGATAATGGTGACGGTCTGTGGCGTTTCGCGGATAGTTAAATCAAGACCCGTCGCAGTGTTCATGTTTTGCGTCGTATACGAGCCCGTACCCTCGGTCGTCGATAGATCGGCTTTACCGTATGCGGTCACCTCGCCGAGGTTTGCATCGACTGCGTAGAGCAAGCAAGCAAGGCAGATGGATAAGCCTATAAATTTGCATTGAGCGTTCAAAATTTTCTCCTTAATATTGATAATGATTAGGCGCATTATATATAAAAAATTTAAGAAAAAAATAAAGAGCAAATAAGCGCTAAATCAGACAAAACAGGGGTTAAATTTGAGCGTATAAATTTAGTATTTTGGGTTAAGCGATATAAATTTGAATCAAATTTAAAATTCAGCGAGCGGCCATAAACCGCTCGCTATTTATAAAGAATTAAGCACCTATGATGATGTGGCTAGCTTTAATGATAGCAGTTACTTCATCGCCTGCTTTTAGAGCTAAGTTTTTAGCAGACTCGTTAGTGATGATAGCGCTTAGCTTATCGCTGCCGGCTATCTCGATATCTACTTCAGCGTTTACCGCACCCTCTACTACTTTTACTACCTTACCTTTTAGTTGGTTAGTAGCGCTTAGCTTTAGACCGTTCTCGCCTTTAGCTACTATGATAGAAGAAGCTTTAAATAGATAAACCACCTTTTTACCGGCTACTAGATCTAGAGCCTTTTGGCTATCTACTGTTACGGTTGCTTTTACTGTCTCTCCGCCTTGTAACTTTGCTACTACTAGAGAGTTTACCGCTCCCTCTCTTACCTCTGTGATCTGTGCTGACAGTTGATTTCTTGCGCTAAACATTGCGTTTTCCTTTGTAATTAAATTTGATTTCGTATTAAAATCTGAGCGAATATTAACAACTTAAACTTTTATAAAACTTAAAAAACAAATATGCAAAAATCTAACTTTATTACTAAAAACGCATACATTAACGATTATCGGAATTTTAGGTATTTTGATAAATGAAGTAGAAAAATTTAATTTCGCAAATTGGGAATAGGGGTAGGCGGGGTGAGGGTAGAATTTGACGGGCAAAAAGGTGAATTTAGGATAAAATAACAAAAAAGGAGGCGACAATGCAAACTCAAAAAGATAAAATCGCCAAAGCGGCTAAATTTGAGTCTAAAATTGACAATGCAAGCCGCCAAGACGAGCTAGTTCAAAGCAACAAGGAGGCTGAAGCGCTGGAATACGGTAAAGCCTTAGTACAAATCCCTGAAAATTTAAAGCGTAGATATCAGCTTCATCGTTTGGTTAGATTTAATTTTCCGACTTTTACGGCATTGGCTTATTGCTTAACCTTGAACTATCTAGGCATGGATAATTTGTATCTAGTCGTATTATCTGCCATTGTTTGCACGCTATTGTTTTTAATTTTAAAACGCAAATACAGCAATCTTTTTATTAAAAATCCTGAAAAAAGCAACACGATTTTTGCGGTAGAGAATTTTGCTACTTTTGCTTTGATTTTTTATCTTCCTGTCACTTTGTCTGGCAAAAGCCAGCATAACGATGGAGCAATAGGAGCTTTTGGTGCATTTTTGTTGCTAACTCCGATACTAATTATAGTGATTGCGGCTTGTATCTATCGCAACCAGAGTGTTTACGCGGAGCTAAGAGAGTAAATTTTAGTAGTCAAATTCTGTACTCAAATTTACGCAAAGCTATAGCAGCTAAATTTGTTTGTTTCATAAGGTGGATTTTGTGATTCTGTAACGCCAAAACCATTTTATAGGTCGCATAAATTTACAAAATAGAGCAGGGCGGATAAACCAACCGCCCGAATTTAATCAAATTTGAGCTCTAATCCGCGTCAAATTTGCCGTCTAAAGCAAATCAGATAGGTAAAACGCGGATATTTGGGCTGAGGTTTTCTTGAAGCACGTTTTCGATCGCGTATAGCGTGCCAGTCGCACCGCTCGCGCAGCCGCTGCAAGCACCCATGTAGCGGATATAGACGTCAAATTTACCTTCGGCGTCCTTTTGTAGATCGAGGATCTCCATGTCGCCGCCGTCCATCATCAGCATCGGGCGGATATCCCTATCTATGACGCTCTCGATGGCCTTTAGCTGGCCAACGACGGTCATGCTCTCAAAGCTCACGTCGTCAAATTTGCCCGAAACCTGCGCGTCGATAACGGCTTGCTTTTTCTCCTGCTCCATCTCGGCTCTAGTGTCTGCGAGGATGTCCACGAGATAATACTCGCGCTTTTCGTGTCCGCCCGGGCGCACGCAGGATTTGCAAAAGGCGCCTGCTTTGGTGTATTGCGTGATCTCCTCGACCGTGTGTAGGTCGTTTAGGCGGATGACCTCTTTGATCGTGCCTAGGCTCACGCGCGCGCACTCGCACACGATGATCTCGTCCTCGAAATGCTCAGGATCTACGCCCTTGTACTGCGCCGCTGCGGCCTTGATAACGTCGTAGGCCATGACCGAACAGTGCATCTTTTGCGGCGGGACAGCTGGGACGTCTGGTGTGTCGCGCATGGCTTTTTCCACGTCGATGTTTGTGATTTTGACCGCTTCGTCCACGGTCTTGCCGATGCAAAGCTCGGCCATCGTATCTGAGCTAGCCACTGCCGTGCCGCAGCCAAAGCTCTTAAATTTAGCGTCCATGATGCGGTCGGTTTTTTCATCCACGAGCCAGTACAGCCTCACCGCGTCGCCGCAGCTTTCGGCGCCAAAGTCCGCTACGATAAGCTTACCGCCTTTTGCTTTGGCCTCGTCCTCGGTGATCTCGCCCATAAATTTGGGATTGTTCATGCGGTCTTGGACGTTTTGGGAGTATTCGTCCCAAATTGAACCGCCGATTAGGTTATTTTTTGCCATTTTATTTCCTTTTTGGAGGCGTTGTCTCGCGAGCGTCTTTGAATGAGCTTGCAAAAATATCGCTGCGGCAACCTATTTGGTTAGCCTTGCTCATTTTTGCTTCACACCATTCAAATCCATCTCGCGATACTGCCGCCCGCTTCCTTTAAATTTAACTCAAATTTGGACTTTTAAAAACCCAAATTTGAACCAAATTTATGAAATTTAAATTGTTAAGGCAAAGTATTTTGAGATGATTTTTGGGGTTGCGCAGGTAAAATTTAGCGTAGGCTGGACAAGTAGTCCGCCGAGCTAAATTTTAGCAAGCTCCGCAAAAAGCGCTCAAAAGACAAGCCGTTACTTGCCGTTAGGGTTGTAAGCGTACGTGCTTGAAATAGCTCGCAACCTCACCACCGCCTTTTTGATATGTTCTATCGCGTAGTCGATCTCTTCTTCGGTATTAAACCTCGACAGCGACAGCCTCAGCGCCGTATGCGCCAGATCGCTGCTAGCGCCGATGGCTTCCATTATCGGGTTGCTCTCTAGCGTCTCGGACGCACACGCCGAGCCCGTAGACGCCGCGATGCCTGCTTGATTTAGATCCCACAGCATCGCCTCACCCTCGACGCCTTTTATAGCGGCTAGGATGGTGTTTGGTAGCCTGTGAGCGCGCTCTCCCACGACCGAGACGTCGGGTAGCTGTAGCAGCGCGTCCTCGAGCTTGTCGCGCAGGCGTCTAACGTGCAGGTTTTCAAACTCGATTAGTTTATTGCTGTTTTCCAGCGCTTGCGCCATGCCGACGATGCCTGCGACATCGAGCGTTCCGCTACGTCTGCCACCCATGTGTTCGCCGCCGTGGAGCAAGCTCGTTAGCTTTTGCGAGTCCTTGATATACAGGCCGCCTACGCCCTTTGGTCCGTGAAATTTATGCGCCGAAAAGCTCATAAAGTCCATGCCCATCTCGCGCACGTTTATTTTGATCTTGCCGACGGTTTGCGTCGCGTCGGTGTGAAACAGCGCGCCGTGCTCGTGAGCGATTGCCGCACACTCTTTGATCGGGAAAATCGTGCCCGTTTCGTTATTTGCCCACATGATGCTAACGAGCGCGGTTTTATCGTCGATGAGCCTTCTTAGGTCGTTTGGATCGAGCAGGCCGTTTTCGTTTACGGGTACGTAGCTCACGCGCACGCCGTACTTTTTGAGAAACTCGAAAGTCGCCGAGATCGCCGGATGCTCGACGGCGCTAATGATGACGTGATCTCTGTCTTTATTTAATATATGATCGAAAAATACGCCCTTAGCCACCCAGTTGTTGCTCTCGGTGGCGCAGCCCGTGACCACGATGTCGTCGTTATCGCTTGCGTTTATGCCGGCATAGAGCTGATCCATCGCGCGGCGAAGCGCCGGGTGCGTCTCGGAGCCAAATCTATGAAGCGAGTTTGGGTTGCCGTATTTCTCGCAAAAAAACGGCTTCATAAGCTCGAAAGCTTCGGGATCGACCATTGTCGTGGCATTGTTGTCTAGATATACTCTCACGCTTGACCTTTATCAATTAGGATATATTTTATCCCTTTTATTTTTGCGACGATAATATAACAAATTTTATAAATTTTTGATTAAAATTTTAGCTTAATTTTTTCAAATTTAGCCGTTTTTTGATAGAGTTTATATATTGAAATTCCTTATCAAATGAGCAAAACGTCGGTCTTTCGGTCAAATTTGATATAAAAAGATAAAATATATCCTAAACTTAGTTTGATTTCTTAAGGTTTTAGAAAATTTAAAAATTAAAATTTTCGCATCTTGAGTGAAAATTTGGCGAAAATAATCCAAATTTTGCACCGACTCGGGATAAATTTGTATCTTTGCTCAGTTAAATTTGACGCGAGATAAAGACGAGAGCGAGCGTCAAATTTGAGACTGCTGAATGTTTCTGGGGTCGTAAAATTTGATCGTCCAGGGTGCGTCCGCGATATCGGCGCTCAGTTTCGCCCTAAAATACTCACGCACCGCACCGCAGTCTGATTTTGAGATGAAATAAATATTTATAACGTTCGTCTCGCTAAACAAGGGCAAGGTTGCAAAAGTAGCTTAAATTTACGTCTTTGTCAAAGGCTCTGAGCACGCATTTGGCGAAAAAATTAGCGCATAAAAAATAAATGCGGCCAAGACGAACATAAACGGGATTACTATCGCGGAAAGCCGATTTTTAGGTATCGCTCCTAAAATTTGATAGGGCGATTTTCGCATTTCGCGGACATCCGTCAAATTTATCGTTACTCCCTTTTTGGTTTGGAAAATTTTATCCTCGTAAAGGTAAACGAGCGAGGGATTTTTTAGTTTTTTGATTAGGTCGGCGGCGGCTAAAATATTTCCAAAAATAACACCTATAAACACCGAAACAAATCTGCCGTCTCGCATCGCCTCTGCCCTAAAACCTCCCAAAATGAGCCGCTTTGCCAATCTACCATGCCGCTAAAAAATATAAAAAACGTCATAAGAAGATTGATGCTAAATAAGAACGCGCAGCCAAGCGCGATGCGGTAAAAATCGCCCTGTAAAACTAGCGGATTTTCGTCGTAGTTTCTGCTCAAATTTACTCTTATATACCCTTAAATTTAACCCGTCAAATTTAAGAACCGGAGGATAAAACGTACTCAAATTTACCTGCAAAGCCTAAATTTGACTAATTTATCCCGCCCAGTAGCTCTTGCGTCTGCTCGAAGCTAAATCCTTCTTCGGCGTCTTGTTTTAGGAAATTATCTATAAATTCTTTTTTCGAGATAGCAAGGTCTAGCTCTTTGTCGCTGCCTTTTTGATATGCGCCGATACGTAGCAGGACTTCGTTTTCTTTAAGAAGCGAGTAGAGGCGCTTTAGCTTGGCGGCGTTTGCCCTGTGTTCTTTGGTTGCGATGTCGCTCATCACGCGCGAGGCGGAGTTTAGGATGTTTATAGGCGGATAGATGCCAAAGTCCGTCATCTCGCGGCTAAGCACGATATGGCCGTCTAGGATCGAGCGGCTCTGGTCGGCTATCGGATCGCTCATATCGTCGCCATCAACTAGTACCGTGAAAAAGGCCGTTATGCTGCCCTTGCCCTCCTCTTTGCCCGCACGCTCCATCAGCTGAGGCAGTAGGGTGAGTACGGACGGCGGGTAGCCCTTAGACGTCGGCGGCTCGCCCAGCGCCAGCCCGATCTCTCGCTGCGCCATGGCAAACCTGGTCACGCTATCCATGATGAAAAGTACGTCTTTGCCTTGATTTTTGAAGTATTCAGCCACGCTCATCGCGCAAAACGCGCCGTATTTTCGCATCAGCGGGCTATCGTCGCTGGTGGCTACGATGACTACGGTGCCGCTTAGGTCGCCGCGTAAATTTTTCTCTATAAACTCCGGCACCTCGCGGCCGCGCTCGCCGATGAGGGCGACAACCTTGATCGGTGCTTGCGAGTTTTTTACGATCATGCCCATGAGCGTACTTTTACCTACGCCAGAACCTGCAAAAATGCCAAGTTTTTGGCCTTTGCCGCAGGTTAGCAGTCCGTCGATGCTTTTAACCCCGACGCTAAAAATTTCATCTATTAGCCCGCGCTTCATTGCATCGATCGGAGTGCGCATTATCGGAGCGTACTCGGTGGCGGCGATCGCGCCTTTGCCGTCTTTTGGATTCATAAAAGGATCAACTACGCGCCCCAAAAGAGCGTCTCCGACGGGGATTTTCATACCTTGGTCGCTTTGATAGACGAAGTCGCCGATCTTGTAGCCTTCTACAAAGCCAAAGGGCGAGATGAGCGCGGTATTTTGCCGTACCTCGGTCACCATCGCTAGCCCGCTTTTACTCTTGTCTTTAGCGCAAATTTGCACGATGTCGCCGATGCTGGGGCGAAGACCTGAAATCTCTATCGTCGTAGCAGAAATTCGCTCTATCACGCCAAAGACGCTAGAGAGAGATAAATTTGCGCCCAGTTTTGATTTTAAGCTATCTAAACCCACTAAAATCTCACTTCTTTGTGCGAATTTATAAGGGAGAAAAACTCGCGTCTAGTCTCGCTGCTCTTTAAAAAGCAGCCTCGCAGCGCCGACGTTGTCGTGGTCGAGTTGATCTTACCCACGCCTCGCATCTCCACGCACATATGGCGCGCCTCGATGACGACGCCCACGCCTTTTGGTTTGATGACCTCTTGTACGGCTTCGGCGATTTGCTCGGTGAGCTGTTCTTGGATCTGCAAGCGGCGAGCAAAGATATTTACCATGCGCGGGATTTTGCTAAGGCCCACGACCTTGTGATTTGGGATGTAGGCCACGTGCACGCGCCCGAAAAACGGCAACAAATGATGCTCGCAAAGGCTGTAAAATTCGATATCGCGCACGAGCACCATTTCGTTATTTGAGCTATCAAATAGCGCGTCGTTTAGTACGACTTTGGGGTCTTGCGAGTAGCCGCTCGTTAAAAACTCATAAGCTTTAAAAACGCGCTCGGGAGTTTTAACCAGTCCTTCTCTGTTTGGGTCTTCGCCGACTAAATTTAGCATCTGCTCGACGCAGCTTTCAAACTTTTCTTTTTTTAAATTCTCATTTTTTAAATTTTCTTGCATTTGCGTTCCTAATTAATTTCGCTATTTAAATTTGATAAATGATTTTACTTAAATTCGCCTTTCGCGCGCTTAAATTTATACTATGAATAAGGAAAATTTTGCTACACTCTAGAAAATTTTTATTTTTTAAAGGAATTTAATGCAAATCAAAACTAAGGCGATCGACGCCGTAAACGCTTCGCTAAGTGCGAAAATACCGAGCGCGGACGTAAAATCCAAACTCGAAAACGCTGCTAAAAAAGCTGCGAAAAATATGAAAATAGACGGATTTAGAGCGGGCAAAGTGCCCGTGAACGTAGTTCTAAAACGTTACGAAAAAGAACTAACCGCCGATGCCGAGCAAGACGCGCTAAAAGACGTGATCGACGCTGGCCTAAAAGAGCTAAATAGAAAATTTGAAGATGTTATCGGCGAGCCGATCGTGACTAAATTTGATAGAGGTGAGAACGAGATAGACGCAGAGATCGAAATCTCGTTTAAACCCGTCATAAACATCGACGGCTACGAGGAGCTGATAGAGAGCGTCAGCACTCCGCGCGTAACTAAAAAAGAGATCGACGAGAGAAAAAATGAAATTTTAAAAATGATGGCTCCGCTAGAAAAAGTGGAAAAAGAGGCGCTTGAAAAGGGCGATTTTGCTAAATTTGACTTCGAGGGCTTTGTAGACGGCGCTGCGTTTGAGGGCGGCAAAGCCGAAAACTACCTACTAGAAATCGGCTCTGGTCAGTTTATACCTGGCTTTGAGGACGGTATGATCGGGCTAAAAGTCGGTGAAGAGCGCGACGTGAAGGTCAAATTTCCGGCCGAATACGGCGCTGCGCACCTTGCGGGCAAAGACGCGACGTTTAAAGTAAAACTACACGAAATCCAAGGCAAAAAAGTGCCTGAAGAGATCGACGAAGAGACGCTAAAACGCATCATGCCGGGCGAGGAAAAGGTAAGCGTCGAGCTGTTTGAAGAGAGACTAAAAGAGCAGATCAAAGCCGAGAAGCACGCTAAAAACGTAAACGAGGAGCTAAAGCCTAAATTTGCCGACGCGATCGTGGCCAAATTTAACTTTGACGTGCCGAAAAACATCGTAGAGCAAGAGATGGATATGCAATTCCGCAGCGCTTGGAGCAGCTTTACGCCTGAGCAGATGGCTAAATTTAGAGAGGATAAAGACGCTCTAACTAAACAGCGCGAGACATACCGCGACGACGCGGTAAAAAGCGTGAAACTAACGTTTATAATAGACGAGCTAGCGCGTCGCAGAGATATCAAAGTAAGCGATCAAGAGCTGATCCAAGCGGTGTATTTTGAGGCGTACCGCTCGGGTGTAGATCCGAAACAGCACCTTGAAAATTATAAAAATCAAGGAATTTTACCTGCGATCAAAATGTCGATGATCGAGGAGAAGCTATTTAACGAGATGTTTGCGCTAAAGAGCGAGAAAAACGATAAAAAAGAGAAAAAGGCGGAGTAATGAGCTACTACATCCCCTACGTCATCGAGCGCACGAGCAAGGGCGAGAGAAGCTACGACATCTACTCGCGCCTGCTAAAAGACCGCATAATAATGCTTAGCGGCGAGATCGAGGACGGCATGGCGTCTGCGATCGTGGCTCAGATGCTGTTTTTAGAGGCTGAAGATCCGGACAAAGACATATATCTATATATAAATAGCCCCGGCGGCGTGATAACGAGCGGATTTAGCATTTACGATACGATGAACTACATCAAGCCCGACGTTTGCACGATCTGTATAGGTCAGGCGGCGTCTATGGGCGCGTTTTTGCTTAGCTGCGGCGCGCAGGGCAAGCGTTATGCGCTCCCAAATTCGCGTATTATGATCCACCAGCCTTTAGGCGGCGCGCGCGGACAAGCGACGGATATAGAGATCCAGGCGAAGGAAATCTTGCGCATGAAAGAAATTTTAAATGCGATCCTGGCTAAAAATACGGGTCAAAAACTAGCCAAAATCCAAAAAGATACCGACAGGGACTTTTTTATGAGCTCTGCCGAAGCCAAAGAGTACGGGCTTATAGATAAAGTTTTAGAGAAGAGCTTTAAGTAAAGAGTAGATTTTGATAAAGTTGGACAATAAAAAAAATGAGATCGAAGTAGTAAAAAAAGATGATGAAAAAGCTGTAGATAGTAGTTTTAATATCTACAGCTTTTCTGAGGCTATCATTAGGGAGCTGGCTGAGGAAAATATTCCGTCAATACCTAAAAACTACACCGTTTTTTTTGAAAAGATGCTTGAAAAGCAGTCTGATGAGTTTAAGAAAAAAGTAGGCGAGATCATAAAGATCGAAGATGAGGTCGGCAGACTCGAAGACGATAGACAAATAAATATAGAGCGCGAAGTAAAAAATAGCTTTATGCAAATAAAAAGCATGTTGCAAGCTGTCGCGCTCATATATAAAAATTTGGGAGTTTTAAAAACTATTATCAAAAAACGTTCAGAAAGCCTTGACCCCAACGTAAATTTGATTACGATCCAAAGCGTCTTTAACTCTTTTAACGAAGACCTAAATAGACTAAATTCGCTAATGGATAAACACGTTGAGGTGATAAAAACGAGCTATGAGGAGATCGGAAAAGTTTTCAAACTAGTTGAAGAGCAGTCTATATATGATGAAAAATTTGACGTATATAATAGAAAATTTTTCCTCAAAACGCTCGGTATCGAGTTGGGAAATATTAAAAAATACGACTATAAATCTTCTGTAATGCTAATAAAACCAAAAGACAGCGCTTTGGAAGGTATTGGCTCTAAAGGTAAATTGGCTGTTTTAAAAAATATCTCTCGCATGCTGCTTCGCACATCTAGGCGTAGCGATATTTTGTCGCATTACGGCGGCGGATGTTTTGCTATGCTAATGAAGCATACCGACATAAGCGGCGCGCAAAAGGCTTGCAAACGTATAACCGATATGTTTTACGACACTTCTTTTATGCTAAACGGAGAGAAATACGAGTTTGACATGGAAGTGGTCACTTTTGATCTAAACATGACAAAAACTATCGAAGAGATGCTATCTTTGGCGCTTGATTCGCTTGTAAACACCGGCAGAGACGGCGAGCATTTTTTAGTATTAGAGGACAAGACTGAAAAATGATACTAGAAATCCTAACCTATCCGAACAAAAAACTTTTCGTCAAATCGCTTGAAGTTAAAGCTTTTGATGAAAATTTGCATAAATTTTTAGACGATATGTATGAGACCATGATCGCTAAAAACGGCATCGGACTAGCTGCTATCCAAACAGGCGAGGCCAAGCGAATTTTGATCATAAATTTAGTTGACGAAGAGAGCAAAGAACAGCGCAAAGAGGATCTGCTAGAAATCATAAATCCCAAAATTTTACGCAAAGAGGGCGAGATAATCTACCAAGAAGGCTGCCTGAGTGTACCTGGATACTACGAGGACGTAAAAAGGGCCGAGTTTATAACGCTAGAGTATCAAGACCGCTTCGGACAGCGCCGAGAGCTCGAGGCCGACGGGCTTTTGTCGGTTGCGATCCAGCACGAGATGGATCACCTAGACGGACACCTTTTTATCGAGCGAATCGGCTACAACAAACGCAAAAAATTCGATAAAGAGTATAAAAAGCAAAAAAACGCATGAAAGCCCTAAAATGCGCCACTTATAACGACGAATTGCGGCTTGTGGACGTCGAGTCCAGTTTTAACCGCGGTTTGCCCGCACTTAATATCGTAGGGCTTGCGGGAGCTTCGATCAAAGAGAGCGCCGAACGCGTAAAATCAGCGCTTCTGTCGTTAAATTTTTCTTTTCCTGCGCAAAAAATCATCATAAATTTATCCCCGTCCGATATGCCAAAATCGGGCAGCCACTTCGACCTACCCATCGCGCTTTTAATCGCCTTGCAAAAAGAGCGCGACTTTGAGCCTATTTTCGTATTCGGCGAGCTGGGGCTTGACGGCGGCGTCAAAAGCACTGCGAGCCTTTTTTCTATCTTGCTTTTTTTAAGCGCGAAAGCGCCGGGCTCTTGCGTGCTGATCCCGCAAGAGATAGCGCAAAAAGCGGGCGCGATACCGAATTTAGAAATTTACGCCGTTTCAAATTTGGCCGAGGCGATCAAATTTTTCCTTGAGCCAGAGTTTGCCGCCTCGCGCAAGGTCGGCGCCGTTCATCCGCTTTTTTCGAATTTGATCAAAATCGGCGAAAAAAGCTTCGTAAAAAATCAAAATTTCGAGCTAAATTTTAGCGACGTCAAAGGCCAGCACAGAGCAAAAAGAGCCTGCCTGGTGGCTGCTTGCGGTATGCACAACATTATCTTTGAGGGCAGCCCCGGATGCGGCAAGAGTATGAGCGCCAAGCGCCTGCGCTACATTTTGCCGCCGCAAAGCCTGGATGAGATTTTGCTCAGCTGCGCTTATAGCTCGCTAAATCAGCAGGAGAGCGAATTTTCCGCCCTTCGCGCCTTTCGATCGCCTCATCATACGAGTACGAGAAGCTCTATTTTTGGCGGCGGATCGAGCTCGGCTAGGATTGGCGAGGTGGGGCTAGCTAACGGCGGGATACTCTTTTTCGATGAGCTTCCGCACTTTGCGCCCCAAATTTTAGAGAGCCTGCGCGAGCCGCTGGAGGACTATAAAATCAACATCTCGCGCGTAAACTCAAAAATCACGTACGAGACCAAATTTATGTTCGTAGCCGCGATGAATCCTTGCCCTTGCGGCAATCTCCTCTCTAAAAATCTAGAGTGCAAATGCTCGGAGCTTGAGATCAAACGCTATAAATCGCGCATCTCCGCGCCCGTGCTAGACCGCATCGACCTTCACGTACAGATGGACGAGGTTAGTGCCGATGATAAAAGCGACGTCACGAGCGAATCTATGCAAGATACCGTGCTGCGCGTGTTTGAGACGCAAATCTCGCGCGCCCAAAGCGAGCTAAACGGCAAGCTTAGCGACGAAGAGATCGTTAAATTTTGCATTTGCGACGATGAGGCGAACAGAGCGCTAGATCACGCGACGCAGAGATTTTCGCTCAGTCGCCGTGCCATAAACAAAACCCTAAAAGTCGCTCGCACGATCGCCGACATCGAGGGTTCGCGCATCATCAAAAAACCGCATATTTTAGAGGCTTTGAGCTACCGAGTGAAGCAGGAGGGCGCATGAAAAAGCTATTTTGGGATACGGCGGAGCTTGACGCTAGAGCCGTGAGCGAGTTTGGGCTTAACACCGAAGTGTTGATGCAAAACGCCGCAAATGCATTAGCTAGCGCCGTGCAAACTAGGTTTAAAAAATCCTCAAAAAAACGACGTAAAATTTTAGGCGTCGTCGGTAGCGGAAACAACGGTGCAGACGTGCTTGCTGCTCTTCGGCTTTTGCAAGATAAATTTGATTGCTTTGCATTTTTAGCGAGCGACAAACAAAATGAAGTCTCAAAAATAGAACTAACAAGGGCGCTAAAATGCGGCGTAAATTTGATCTCAAATTTGACGGAAGGCGGCGAATTTGACTGCATCATCGACGGGATTTTCGGAACAGGACTTAGCCGCGAGCTAGACGAGCGGACGATAAATTTGATAAACACGCTAAACGCAAAGCCAGCCTATAAGCTCGCCTGCGACATCCCAAGCGGACTTGATAAAAACGGCGTGTCGCAAGGCGCAGTCTTTAAGGCTGATACGACCGTGACGATGGGCGCGCTAAAACTCGCGCTTTATAGCGATTTCGCAAAGGATTTCGTAGGGCGCGTGAAAGTCGCAAATTTAGGCCTTTCGCGCCAGCTTTACGAGACACAGACGAGCTTTTATAAGCTTAGTAAGAGCGACTTAAATTTGCCGTTTCGCGTAAAGCAAAACGCTAACAAAGGCGACTTTGGACACGTGTTTGTCGTTAGCGGCGAAAAGAGCGGAGCGGCGCGTATAGCGGGACTTGCCGCGCTAACGATCGGCGCGGGACTCGTTAGCGTCGTGTGCGAAAATTTAAACATTGAGCCAGTTTTGATGCAAAGTGCTAGCATAACGTCCAAAATGCGAGTCGGAGCCGTCGGCATGGGGCTTGGCGAGCTTGATGAGGCGCAAAAAGACGAGCTTTTTAGCGAGCTAAAAACAAAAGATGCGCTCGTTATCGACGCCGATCTTTGCTACGAGCCGCGCACGCTTGAGCTTTTAAATAGCAAAAACGTCGTGGTAACGCCGCATCCAAAGGAGTTTGCGAGCCTGCTAGAGCTTGCAAATCTTGGCAAATCTGACGCTAGCGAAGTGCAAAAAAATCGCTTCAAACTCGCTCAAGTTTTTAGCCGAAATTTTAAATGCGCGCTTGTGTTAAAGGGCGCAAATACCATAATCGCGCAAGGCGGCGAGGTCTACGTCATGACGCACGGCAGCGCCGCGCTCGCAAAGGGCGGTAGCGGAGACGCGCTAAGCGGTATCGTCGCGGGACTGCTCGCGCAGGGTTACGACCCGCTAAATGCCGCGACCTCGGGCACATTGGCTCACGCTCTAGCCGCCCGCGAAATCAAAATCAACGACTACGCGCTCACGGCCGCGGACGTCATCAAAGGACTCAAATGCTTACGAAAAAAATAGCGGTTTTATTTAGCGGCGGCGGCTCGAATTTGGAGGCGATTTTGCAGAATCTGCACGGCAAAGTTTTTGGCCAAACCAAGATCGAAGTCGCGCTAACGCTAACCAACAAAGCTAACGCCGGCGGCATCGCAAAAGCCGCAAAATACGGCCTAAAAAGCGTCGTCATCGAGCACGTTAATTTTGCCTCGAGAGAGGAATTCGACGCCGCGGTCGTAGCGCAAATCAAGCGCGCTAACGTAGATTTAACCGTGCTTGCGGGCTTTATGCGTATCCTTACGCCCGTTTTTACAAGGCAGATTCGCGCTATAAATTTACATCCGTCGCTGCTGCCGCTTTTTAAGGGCGCACACGCGATAAAAGAGAGCTTTGAGAGCGATATGAAGGTAGGCGGCGTTAGCGTGCACTGGGTTAGCGAGGAGCTAGACGGCGGCAAGATCATCGCTCAGCGCGCATTTGAAAAGAGCGCGGGAATGAGTTTTGAGGATTTTGAAGCTAAAATCCACGCAATAGAGCATGAAATTTTACCAGAAACTATCGTACAAATTTTAACCGACAAAGAGTAAAATTTCGCGTCTAAATTTGAGTCAAATTTATAATTTTTGCGAAGCAGGGCATAAATTTAGTCAAATTTCGACTTGCAAATTTAAAATTTCGCACCCGTTTTTACGCTACGTCAAATTTAAAAACATAAATTTGCAAAATCGTCGCAAATCGCAAGCTTCGCTCGGCAGTTAAAATATCAAAAATCTTAAATTTGGCGGCGGATATTTGCGCTAAATTTAAGCTCAAAATACGTCTGTAAATTCGATCGTAAATCACGTGCCTACTCGCAAATATTGCCAAAAAACCGTAAATTTGAGGTGGTAAATTTATAAAACATGCACTCCGGATAGGATGATGTAAATTTGACCGACTTATCGCATTATCCAAATTTGAAACAAATTTACGTCTTTGAATGCAAATTTATCTCAAAAGTCGCAACGAAAATTTATCCAAAGTATTAGGCGCCTAAAAATAGGTTTACAGGAGTCGAGCGAATAGCAAAAGCAAGCGCTAAATTTTGAAATTTGAAGGTTATAAAGCAAGATAAGCTGCGGTAATAAAACGAGCGAAATATTTAAAATCTACAGACGACGTTGCGTCAAATTTAAAACCGAAAAGCAAAAGGAAATTCAAAAAGAAAGAGGCGGAAAATCTCCGCCAAAAAGTAAAATTATTCGGCTTTAAATCCGCCGCCAAACGCCTTATAGACATCCACGACCGAGTCGATGAGGCTCAAATTCGCCGCTATAACTTGCAGTCTAACCGAGAGCAGGTTGCGCTGCGCGTCGAGTAGCTCCAGATGCCCGGTGTAGCCCTCCTCGAACTGATCCTTGGCTAGCTGATAGATTTTTTCTTGCGAGAGCAGGAGCTCTTTGACCTGATTTAGCGTTAGTTTGGCGTTTTTGCGGTTGTTTAGCGCATCTCTAACTTCGCCAAGAGCCTTTTTGATCGCAGCTTCATAGGCTACGGCCGCGATTTGCTCGTTGGTTTCGGCTATGCGGACGTTGTTTCTGGTTCTGCCGTAGTCGAAAATTTTCTGCACCAAAGAGCCGCCTATGCTCCACGTGTTGGCGTTGCCGACAAATATATTTTCAAAATCCACGCTAGAAAATCCAAAAAGCCCCGTTAACGAGATGGACGGCAGATAGTCTGCCTTTGCGACGCCGATTAGCGCGTTGGTGGCGTTTAGATCGGCGTAGGCTTTAGCTACGTCGCTCCTGTGCAGCAGTATGTCCGCGCTCACGCCAGCACTCACTTCGGGCTCTTTGGGTAGCATTTTAGCGCTCTGTACGGCTCCGTTTAGGATCTCGTCGTTTGATTTTCCCGTTAGTATCGCTACGGACGTTAGAGCCTGAGATAGCGAGGTTTGCACCTCTAGTAGGCTTACTTTCGCGCTTTCTACCGCGGCTTTGCTTTGTAGATAGGTCGTCTCGTTTATGCCGCCTAGATCAAGCTGCGTTTTGCGAAGCGCTAGCGTCTCCTCGTATGTTTTTAGCGTATCTTTTAGCACGGCTTCGCGCATGTTTAGAGCTACGAGCGCGAAGTAGCTTTTTGCCACGCTAGAGCTTATGCTAAGGCGAGCGGTGACGTAGTCGAGCTTAGTTGCGTTTAGACTAGCTTTAGCCGACTCGACGCTGTTTCGCACTCTGCCCCACAGGTCTATCTCGTAGCTAAGGCCTAAATTTACCTGCGATGTTCGGTAGCGTGTCTGAGGTTGCTTGGTGTAGGTTTCGCCGCTACTTTTTGCTTTAGTGTAGCCGACGTTTAAATTTACGCTAGGAAAGAGATCTGCTTCCGAGATGCCTAGGCTTGCGGCGGCTTTTTGTAAATTTAAATATGCCGTGCGAAGGTCGGTGTTTTTCTCTAGCGCGCTAGCTACGAGGGCGTTTAGATTTTCGTCGCCAAACTCCTTCCACCACTCGTCTTTGATGTCGCTAGTTTCAAATTTATACGTAGATTCAAATTTCGTATCGACCTCGGGTATCTCGGGGCGAAACGAGCAACCGGCTAAAAATAGCGCCGCGGCTAAAGTTAAAATTTTATACATTTTTGACCTCCTGTGCTCCGCTTGGTTTTTTGTCCCAGACTTTGTTGTTTAGCTTTTCTAGCAGATAGTAAAACATTGGTATGAAAAATATCGCTATCGTAGTGGCCGCTATCATGCCGCCGATCACGCCCGTGCCTAGCGAGTGGCGAGAGGCAGCGCCAGCGCCCGTGCTGATAACCATCGGGAAAACGCCCAAAGTAAATGCGAGCGAGGTCATGACGATCGGGCGGAAGCGAAGTCTAGCTGCATTAACGGCTGCGTCAAATACGCTCTTGCCCGCTAGCCTTTCTTGCATCGCAAATTCTACGATGAGGATCGCGTTTTTAGCCGATAGGCCGATAAGAAGCAGTAGTCCGATCTGGAAATAAATGTCGTTTGTTAGCCCTCTAGCCCAAACGGCGACTAGCGAGCCAAAAACCGCAAACGGAACGGCCGTGATAACGGCTAGCGGGATGAGCCAGCGCTCATACTGCGCCGCTAGGATCAAAAACACGAAAACCATACCGAATATAAACGCCGTAGAGCCCGTGCCTTGCGAGCTAACCTCCTGATACGCCGTGCCCGCCCAGCTGATCGAGTACTCTTCCATATTTAGCGTTTGTTCGACTACCTCTTGTATCGCTTTTATCGCGTCTCCCGACGTGTAGCCCGGTTTTGGGTCGCCTTGGATCTTAGCTGCAGGAAAAAGGTTAAATCTATCTACGATATCGGGACCCAAAATTCTAGTTAGGGTGGCTACCGAGTTTAGCGGTATCATCTCGCCGCCGCTTGAGCGGACGTAAATTTTACGCAAATCTTCGGGGTTGTTTCTAAAACCCTCTTCGCCTCTAGCGTAAACGCGGTAGGATTTGCCGAAAAGGTTGAAGTCGTTGACGTAATACGAGCCGAAGGTTGAGCCGATCGCGCTAAAAATTTCGCTCTCGCTCACGCCGAACATCTGGGCTTTTTGCCTATCGACGTCGATTTTAAACTGGCGGTAATTAGTCTCTAGCGTCGAGCGCACGCTGGTTAGATCCGGGCGAGCGTTTGCGGCGACGACTACTTTTTTTACGTCCTCTTCAATCTGCGCGTAGCTTTTGCCGCTTTTATTTTGTAGATACATCTCAAAGCCGCCCGTCATCGAAAGACCCATGATAGGCGGGACGTTTACGACAAAGCTCATCGACTCCTTCGAGCCCCAAAGCATACCGTTAAAAGGCCTGGTTAGCGCGTCTGCTTGACTATCCGGCGTTTTTCTCTCGCTCCAGTCTTTTAGCTTGATAAAGCTGATGGCAGAGTTTTCTCTAAGCGCGCCCGCGATCATATCGTATCCGGCAAAACCCATCGTAAATTCGACGTTTGGATTGCTTAGAACCATGTTGCTGATAGTTTTTACCTCTTCTTTGGTTTTTAGCATATTGCTTGACGGCGGTAGCGAAGTGATAACCATCAGCGCACCCTTATCTTCGGACGGTACGAGGCCGCTAGGGACTTTTTTAAACAGCTCGTAAGTCGCAAAACCCATAATGCCTATCACAATAAGGCTGATGATAACGTGGCGAAGCACCGTTGCCACGCCTGCGGTAAAAATTTTCGTACTCCAGTCGAAAAAGTCGTTAAATTTCTGCACGAACCAAAACGGCTTGCTCTCTTGTTTTTTTAGCATAACGCCGCAAAGCGCAGGAGTAAGCGTAAGTGCGACAAAGCCCGAGATACAAACTGAAGTAACCAGCGTAAGCGCAAACTGGCGCTGGATCACGCCGACAAACCCCTCCATAAAAGAAACCGGGACGAAGACGGCGGATAAAACCAGCACGATCGAGATGACGGGGGTTTGTACCTCTTCCATCGCTTTATAGGTCGCTTCTTTGACGGTGATGTCTTTTTCCTCGTGTAAAATTCTCTCCACGTTTTCGATAACGATGATGGCGTCGTCCACGACGATACCGATAGCAAGGATAAGCGCGAAAAGGGTGATCAAATTTATACTAAATCCCATCGCGTACAGTCCGCCAAAGGTGCCGATGATGGACACGGGAACGGCTAGCATCGGGATCACGGTCGCGCGGAAGCTCTTTAAAAACATATACATAACGATGATAACTAGGATCATCGCCTCGATGAAAGTTTTTATAACCTCTTGGATAGAAACTTCGATAAATTCGGTCGGGTTATATGCGATCGTGTGCGTAAATCCTTCGGGGAAATTTTTACTTAGTTCGTCTAGCTTTGCGTTTACCGCTTGCGCCGTCGCTAGGGCGTTAGCGTCGTTTTGCATAAAGATTAAAAGCGGCACGGCGTCTTTACCGTTTAGCATCGCGTCGTTAGCGTAGCTAGCCGCTCCTAGCTCCACTGTCGCTACGTCTTTTAGCTTTAGCGTCGCGCCGTCTGAGCTTTTGATGATTATATCCCCAAACTGCGCGGCGTTTTTGAGTCGTCCGCCCGTGCGAACGGAATAAACGTAAGGATTATCGCCGTCTGATGGTTGCTCGCCTATCTTGCCGGCGGCGTATTGGCTGTTTTGGATTTTTACTTGAGCGATTACGTCGCTAGGAGTTAGCTTGTAGTAGGCGAGCAAATCGGGCTTTAGCCAAATTCGCATCGAGTACTCTTTGCTACCGATTAGCACGGTATCGCCCACGCCGTTAACCCTTTTAACCTCGTCTGCTATGTTTAAATTTACGTAGTTATACATCTCGATAGAGTTCATTTTCGGGCTGGTAAAGCCTATAACCTCTAGGATCGAGCCGCTACGTTCGCGTACGGTCACGCCCATGTTTTGCACCTCTTGGGGCAGTCTTGAGAGCGCGGCTTGGACGCGGTTGTTTACGTCGATCGTGGCTTG
>ERZ773233.176-NODE-176-length-49152-cov-7.857853_pt1 | contig 49152 bp, 55 predicted proteins | sample MGYA00580991_ERZ773233 | MGnify/ENA primary metagenome ERZ773233 (study PRJEB29015, sample SAMEA2738178) | human oral metagenome | biome: human oral; feature: human-associated habitat; material: saliva | place: China | collected 2161 ...
GAAAAATTTTCACCAGTTTTATCTGATGAACTTTTTTCACCAGTTTCGGAAAAATCAAAGGCTTTAACCGAGTAAGTGTTTAATTTCCGTTCTCCGCCGGAACGCTCAAGCAACCCCATTTCAACAAGTGATTCACAAGCAGTTATAACCGAACGATTACTAAGCCCTGTCACTTCCATAAACTGGCTAACAGAAATACTGTCTGATTCTTTATTCCACCCCTTTGTTTTGCGAACTACAAACAAGTAACATTTAAGCTCTGCGCACGTGAGTTTTGCCAGTAATTCGTCAATGACGGAATTGGGAATTTGAAACGCATTAGGAATAAATTTACTCATCACGCCGCCACCTTCTCTTGTATAAATTTGCCGTTCCACGTTGTTTTCATTGGCAACAACCCTTTTGCGTACCACTCATAGAGTTTTGCAGCGCCTTTTTTAAGTAACGTTGGCTTGTATTTGATAATCGGATCGCAACCATGCGGGGTAAACTCATTAGCTTCTTCGGTCATATACACATCACGGGCATAAGACGTTACGCGCCATTCACCGCGCTGGTCTCTGTAAAGCCAGTTCTTTTTCTGTAAAAATGCGTTGATTTGCGTTGAATTTACGCCGTTCAGACCTTTTACGAATTGAGGTGCGGTCATTCCCGCTCGGAAGTAATTGCTCATCGCTTCAATGCAATCGGCTTGCTGTTTGTTTTCCAGTTTTAAAACCTCTTCCCGCTCAACAGATTCCGCCAACTCACGCAATGCTGCGGCGTAGTTTTGTGGTAAAAGTGCGGTCGGATTTTGATGACCTGCTAAGCTGTCAAACGTGCGAATAACGTATAAGTGGAATTTCGGACTAATCCACATTGCGTAAGCGTAAACAAGTTCTTTGCTTACGAATGTTCCAAGTCCTTGTTTTGTAAGGATAGACGGAATTCCGTCTTTTGAAATTTCGCCGATTAACTCTTGCGTTTGCTGATTTGATAACCAGTAAGCAGGACGATGACGACTTTCACCACCGCTTGCTTGATGTAAATCATTTAAGCAAAAACGCCCTTGTTCATCTTGGCGAATTTGTGTATCATAAAGCTGTATTTTGGTTTTCATAAAAATTCCTTCGTACAGAACCACGGTTGCCGCCGTGGTTTTTTATTGCCGTTTATTTAGCGAAATAACGCACTCAATCGTGTGTTGTGTCGCCGCCAAGTGTTTATCTAATGCGCGACGGATTTTGTCTTCTTCGTGAGAAGTGATTTCACCGTCTGCTAATGCCGTTTCAAGCACTTCAAACAACAATCCACGCGCGGATTGTTCATGCAGTTGCAGCACGGAAATTTCTACGTTGTCTAACTGGTCTGCTTCAGGGTGCGGTACAAAACAACCGCCGGTTAAACGGCATAATTCTTCCGTGTAATCGGTCAGCCCAAATTCTTGCTGGATAGCAATCAATTCTTCGTCTTTGAACCGCTGCCCTTTCGTCTGATAAAGACGATTGTTCAGCTCTGCCTCCGAAAATCCGAGAAATCCCGCCACCGCACTTTTGCCGCCAGGGATTTTCTCGATCATCTCGATGATGACTTGTTTCATCGCCATAATTTCCCGTCCTTTTTTATGGTTTTCTTTTGCGCCAATATGAGTAAATTAGTTGTCAGTTAAATTTGCTAAGGAATGTAAAATCTGCTTTTCAGTCACCTTGCCTTTTGTAGCCTTAACGATTCGCGGGATATACTTAGCGTTAATACCGCCGCCATTAAGCCAAAAGCTGACGGAAACCTGAGAAACTCCGCATTCTTGACTTAGCTTTACCTGAGAACCGCAAATTGAAATTGCTTTTTCGATTGCCTCGTTCTTCATAGTTCACCTTTAATTAAAATTCTTATATAGAATATAAGATTCATTATAACTTGTAAAGGATTCCTTATTTGATTTTATATAAGTTTATTTATAGGATCGGGCGATTAAGGAGGGTTTTATGAATACACTTGCTGAAAGATTGCAGTTTGCAATGGATAAAATGGGTAAAAACCAAGTTGAATTAGCTGCATTAGCTGGAACATCACAAGTAACGATCAGTAATATTTTGAACGGAGTTACAAAAAGCCCTAGAAATGGCTTACAAATAGCCAAGGCTTTGAAAGTTTCGCCGGAATGGCTCTTAAATGGCACGGGTGACATGGTACAGCCCCAAATAGAATCAAACGTAGCCGAAACAGGCTCATTTGACCTGTGGGACCGTAATACTCCGTTAAACGATGACGAGGTAGAAGTTCCGCTTTTCCAAGAAATCCGATTAGCTGCCGGAAATGGTTTTGCTGATGACATTATGGATTACAACAACTTCAAACTGCGCTTTTCGCGCGCCACATTAAGACGGCAAGGCGTGCAGTATGAAAATGCGGTATGCGTGGTAGCGGACGGTAATTCAATGGAGCCGGTTATTCCGAACGGCGCGACTGTCGGCATCGATACCGGCAATAAAACAATTCGCGACGGCAGTATTTATGCCATTAACCACGGCGGGCTATTGCGGATCAAACTGCTCTACAATATGCCAAACAATCAAATAAAAATCCGTAGCTATAACACAGACGAGTACGACGACGAAATAGCCGATCTCGACGAAGTATCTGTGATTGGTAAGGTGTTTTGGTACTCGGTGTTGTTGTAGCGGTGGAGCATAGGAGTTATTTGTAATATCCACCAAAGCCAGAAGATAAAAAAGGAAAATAATATGACAAATAAAGGGACTACTACGCTTGTAGAAGATTTAAACGAACAAAAACGAAAAGTAGATTTTAATAACTACGATTTCAGTGTTAAAGAGCTCGTTTCTATGGTTGCAGAGGGCATTATTGATATTGCTCCAGAATATCAGCGGCAGTTTAGATGGGATACAAAACGGCAATCAACTCTTATCGAATCATTATTTTTAGGCATTCCTATTCCAAATCTATTTATGGCAACCAATGCTAATGGGACTTGGGAGGTTATTGATGGTGTTCAACGAATAACAACAATGATTCATTTTCTAAATAACAAAGAAGCCAAGCTTAAATCAGGAATCGATACTGAACATAATTTGGAGCTGTCGGACTTAGAAAAACTCTCTCTATTTAATGGAAAGAAATTCGATGATTTACCTCCACAAATCAAACTTGATTTCATATTGAAGCCTCTAAAAGTTACAACCTTAAGCGATAAAAGTGACAAAATGGTAAGGTTTGATCTATTTGAACGGCTAAATACTGGTGGAATTAGATTGACACCTCAAGAAATTAGAAGTTGTGTTTATCGAGGTAAGTTTAATGATTTTATCAAGAAACTAGCAAAGGACGATAATTTTCTCTCTTGTATTAAATTTGATCAAACGCAATTATCTGATGGAACAACAGAAGAAGCGGTATTGCGATTTTTTGCGTTTTTAAATAACTATAAAAATTTTAAATCTAGTGTAATCGGATTCTTAAATGAATATATGCAACAATCGTCAGAAAAATTTGCATATACCATAAACGAAAGAATTTTTAAAAAAACATTTTCTGCATTATCAAAACTACCTCAAGGAATAACAAGCAATCGAAAAGGCGGGCGTGCCTTCCGAGTAAATTTTTATGAAGGAGTTGCTGTAGGTGCGGCATTAGCATTAAAAGAAAAAGGGGCTATCAACTTAGAAAATTTCTACACTTGGATTGAAGATCCTATATTTATTGATGCAACTACGGGAGCAACTAACACCCCCAATAGAGTTAGTACTCGAATTGAGTTTAGTAAGGAACAATTCTTGAAATGAGTAATGATTTTGGTGATATTTTACAAGAAATAGAGGAAAGGTTTAATAAAATCAATAACTTACTTTTTGTTGTGCATAAGTTAGAAAGACGAAAAAACCAGAAAACACTGCATCATCCAAATGCAGGATTTATTTGGGAAACTCAACTAGATACGTTGAAAGGTTTAATTTTTGTTCAGCTATATGGTTGTATTGAATATGCTACTTCTTTATCTATTTCTAGATGCGATGAAATCATAACAAAACAACATTTAAAACTTGATGATTACAAATATTCTCTATTTAGTCGTTTTTTGAATAGTAAATTTGATGCATTACATAATGTTGGAAGGGAAAAAAAATGGCTCAGGAGGCTTGAATTTATGAGTAACCTCAGTCAAAACATAGATATTACAGAAGATATCTGTGTAAACTTAGAGCTCCCAACCGATGGGAAAAATATCAGATATTTACAATTAGAAAGCATTTGGAATACTTTTGGTATACGATCAGATGTACTTCCCTCACCTTCACTTGGACAACGCCTAGGCGATATTGTGGATAATAGAAATAAAATCGCACATGGGAATGTATCACCAGATGAAGTAGGTAAATCACAATCATATATGGATATGCAGAGGCGAACCAATGAAGTAGAAGAAATTTGCAAACATATTATTGAATCATTTTCAAAGTATATCCAACAAAAGGACTACTTAAAATAACCAAGCCGCTCTAGTAGCGGTTTTCTTTTACCTTACTACCACCAAACGCCCACTCATGTAAATCTATATAGATCTGATTTAGATCTAAATAGACTTAAAACATCGCACTTTTCTACCGCACTTTTTCAAAGTGCAGCCCTGTTTCGCCATCTTTTTGCTCAAAAAACAAGCAAACAAACAAAATTCTTTTCTTTAAAAATCAATTAAATATAAGAATATTTATAAAATTTATATAAAATTCTATAAGAAACCGCTTTACTGCGTATAAGATTTCTTATATTATACACCCATCAAAACGAGATACACAAAAAAACAAATAAGGAGCCAAAAATGGAATTCAACAGCTATCAAGAATTAAAAGAATTCATCATCAATGAAGTTTTACAAGATTACGCAAGCAGAGCGGGAAAAACCTTACAAGAAGCAAGAAAACTGTTTGAAACCGTGGACTGGGTAAAAGAAGAAGTGATGGGAAAGGTTTACGACATCGCGCTAAATGTAGCAAGAAACCAAGGTACAAGAATTTAAGAATCTTTACTAAGCCCTTTTAGCGAGGGCTTGAATAAAGGTTTTACAACCAAGCCGAAAGGCAACGCTCTTTAACAATACGATTAAAAACACATTGATTGCCCAATGGTGAGCAGTTAGTAAAAGATCGGACGGCAGATAGACCCGACACTGCAACAGCATTATGACAAAAGACATAATCCGACAATGTGTTTAGCTTAAATATGCCTCCGGCAGTGAATCGGAAATATTGAGCGAGAGCAAACGCGGCTTAGGCGTGACATACCGGAGAGACGGTAAACTGCTGCGGTAGCTTAATAGGTAAAAGCAACCGGCTCATAACCGGAGGATAGTTGAGTTCGAATCTCTCCCGCAGCACCAATTCAAAGCGCATTCTACACAGACCGATCTAATGAGTGCGCACGGTGAAGGGAATGTTCTTGAGTGCGCTTTGAAATGGCAAACATAAAACAAACGAGGTTAAAAATGGAATATGTAACGATTTCCAAATCTGAACATGATTTCTTGGTTACCCAAGCCAAGCGAATAAAATTTATTAGCTGTTACAGACCGACACTGGTGGAAGAAACGGACACTGGAGAATACTCAATTACTGTAAGCACCATGGGAATTATTGACACGCTACGATACAGCAAAGGTATTGAGTGCATCGATCTTGCGATTAAAGATATTCGAGAAATGCAGCAAGTATTTTGGATTTTTGAACCTACGGAAATCTACGCCGGGCGCACGATTGAAGAAATCCTTAATGAATTTTTTAGCGAAGAAGATCGCAAAGAAATTTTGAAAGACAATCTTTACGGCCCAGTTGATTTAAACAAAAAATTCCCAGTCAAGGAAGATATAGGAAGTATCGCAGTAGAAAAGACTATCAAAGAACTACTTGATGAAATGGTGGTTTTTCCTGACGTGGTACTAAGTTCTTATTCATAATTTCAACGGCTCTTGTTTACCGTTTTGGTAAACGGCAGGGATTAAGTTAAACCTTAAATTAGTGAAAAAGCGATTTTGTAGTAAAAAAATTTAGAGGGTTCGACTCCCTCCGAGAGCCAACCAATTTTTTAAACATCAACAACGGAGTAAAAAACATGAAAACTATCGCAATTTTATTAATGACGATAATTATGATGGCTGGATGTACGCCAATCCAGCAAATGACGTTTGATTTAAACGGCGAAAGATACACATACAACTGCGTAACATACACTTATCAATCTTGGTCTAGCGTAATGCCTGTGATGTACTCCGATTTTAATCCAATATCATTACACGTGAAAAAATTGTGTCACGGCAATTAATATTAATCTTTATCGGTCTTAACAGGGGTTGTTAAGAGGGTCGCGCTGATTTAGTCACAGCGGACATTGCTCAAGACGAGCTTACTCGCTAGGGATGACTACCCAAACTTTTGGTTACTGTCTTAGCCGAGCGTGAGGGCTTAAAACTTATGTAATTTTAATTGGTTCCTTATGGTTATTTGCCCGCTGAAATATGCGGGCTTTTTTTTGACCGATGGAACAACACTAAGGAGCAAAAATGAAACTAATTACTACCGCACTTTGCGCAATTATCTCAGGATTAATGATGATGCAAGCAGTTGCATTAATGACGTTACCGGAGCGTAACGCGGTAACTTACACAGATTACAACGACCATTTGGCAAGTGAGCAAATCTCCGCCGAGTGGCAGAGACAAGCTAGTATTGAATGCGGCGATATTCCACGCGCACCAACTGCTGAAGAGTTGCGATATATGAAGAAATACACCGCACAAAAACAAGCGGAATTAGACGAGGTGCGGAAATGAGTTTACAGACGGTATGGGAAAACCGACAAGAAGCCGAATATCACGCACAAATTGAAGCGGCGGAGCAATACGACGTAGAACTTGAAGCAGAAAAATCTCGAATAGATGAAGCGGCAAAAAACGGCGATGAATCACTAATTGACGCAATCAACGACGCAATCGCATTAAGTGATGATGACTTGAATATGCAGTGGTTAGCGATTGGTGCCGGCGCATGGGATAAGTTAGCAGACCTCCGCAACAACGCGATCGAGGTTGTGGCCAAACGAAATTTAAAGGGTAAATATGGCAACTGTAATTGAGAACATGTCGAATGCCGACTATCACGCACATTCAGCAATTAGTAAATCGGGGCTGGACTTAATAGAAAAAAGTCCGGCTCATTTTTTCTACGCAGAGCGGGAAAAAACAAAAGAAATGGTAATTGGTTCAGCATTTCATGACTTGGTTTTACTTCCAGAAACATTTAACGAACTCTACATCATCAAGCCTGCTGACATGAACTTTTCGACAAAAGCAGGTAAAGAATGGAAGCAGCAAGCGGAGGAATTGGGAAAAGAAATTTTGACCGAGGAAGAATTCAATCAAATCAACGCCATGAAAGAAAGTGTACTAGCCCACCATGCGGCGGGGAGACTTTTATCAAACGGCAAGCCTGAAACCTCCATTTTCTGGCAAGATGAAATCGGCGTTGAGTGCCGATGCCGTCCCGACTTTATCAACGTAAACAATGTGATTGTTGACCTTAAAACAACAACCGACGCAAGCCCGAAAGGATTTGCTAAATCTGTTGCTAATTTTCGTTACCACGTCCAAGACGCGTATTACTGCCACGGCTACAAGCACGCTTTCGGCGAACTTCCGCGTGGTTTTGTGTTTGTGGCTATTGAGAAAAAACCACCCTACGCCGTCGGCGTTTACACGCTTGACGACTTGGCGAAAGTGGAAGGCGAAATGCGGTTCAAGGAGAACCTTTTGACCTACAAACAAGCACTGGAAGAAAATGCCTGGCACGCTTTCAGTCAGAAAATTGAAACACTCAGTTTACCGAACTGGGCCTTTAAATCTTAGGAGATAAACAATGACAACAGTCGCTAATGTTTTTGCGCCGGAACCGCAAAAAGAAAAAAACACAGCAATGGTTGAATCTCAATCGGCGCGTGAAAGTCAGGAAGTACAGGCAATGATGGTTATTGCTAAACGTTTCCCGCGCGATCCGATTGATGCAATGGATAGAATCATTAAATCCTGTACTCGCCCAACCTTGGCGCAAAGTGCGGTCTATTCGTACCCGCGCGGAGGGCAAAATGTAGAAGGTCCGTCTATTCGTCTTGCTGAAACCATCGCCCAAGAATGGGGGAATATCCAATATGGAATTCGTGAGTTAAGCCAAGCAAACGGAGAAAGCACGGTGGAAGCCTTTGCTTGGGATATTCAAACCAATACGCGGCAAGTAAAAGTATTCCAAGTGCCGCATGTGCGTTATTCGAAAAAAGGCAAAACCATTCTGACTGATCCGCGCGACATTTACGAGCTTGTAGCAAATAACGGCGCGCGCCGATTAAGAGCCTGTATTTTAGGTGTAATCCCTGGTGACGTAATCGAAGCGGCCGTTGAGCAGTGTTCGGTGACATTAACGGCAAATGCAGACACCTCACAAGAGGGGTTGAAGAAGATGGCTGATTATTTTAGCGAACATTTCGGGATAACAACCGACATGATCGCAAAACGTTATCAGTGTCGGTTCGAATCATTAAGACCAGCCCAAATAGTCCAGTTAAGAAAAATTTCACAATCTTTAAAAGACGGCATGAGTTCTGTTGAAGACTGGTTCGATATTGACTACAAGGCAAATGATTTAAATGCTTTGGTCGATAAAACAGAAACCGAGTAAAACCAATAAACTTAAGGGCTTATAAAAATGGCTAGAAAGATTATACAAATAGCGCACGCCATATCGAGCGACATAAGAGGGGAAACGGTAGTGTTGTGTGATGACGGCACTCTATGGGGCTTGTCAACCTATTCGTCTGACTGGTTTAAATATCCAGATATACCGCAAGATAATCAAAACGAAACACCACAAGCCACTAACGAATAGTGGCTTTTTTATTACTTCAAAATCAATCAACAATCCAAAACAGGAGAAAACAAAATGGCTAAAACAGATGTTCATGAATTCTTAGGCGAATTAGACGCGGGAATCTTTGAAAACAAACTTGCTACCGCACTTTCCGAAGTGGCTTTAGGTGTATTGGCGCACGATAAACAAGGCACAGTGAAAGTTGAATTCACATTGAAGAAAGCGGATAGCGACAATCCGTCAGTTCAAATTCAGCACAAGCTAAGTTATGTCAAACCGACAAAACGCGGTAAGTCTGCCGAAGAAGATACGACCGCAACACCTATGTTCGTTCATAAAGGCGGTGCATTAAGTGTAACCCCTGATAAAGATCAAATGCCAATGTTTCAAGGCAGTGACGATCTGGCATTTGAACAAAAAGCAACATTAAAACGCCCTAATTAATCGCATTAATTATCGGTAATTTTTATCAACAACAAACAAATGGAGATCCAATAATGGAACAAAATTTAAAGCAAATCCAAGACCTGGTGTTATCAAGTATTCGTGTCGGAAATAGCGATTATCCAATCGCAATTCTGCCGGAAAACATGACGGTGCATTCGCTCGAAAAGCACAATAAACACCGTAACAACTTCCGCGCCACGTTCAACACTTATAACTTTAATAGTTTGATTGCTTACGCGAAAGCGCACGAGCAGAAAGACGCACAATGTTTTATTGATGAAAAAAATCTTGGTGCCCAAATTGTGTTTGATGTCGGCAGCCGTGAAGCGCCGTTACACGCTCAACATCGTGCAGTATTGCGAATGGAAAAGACCGCTGCATTTAAAGCATTGTGCGACTTCCAAGGTTCAAAATGCGATCAGCGTGAATTTTCCGAATGGCTAGAAGATTGGAGCGATTACATCACGGCTTATACCGACGATGAAAACAAATTGTCTTTAACAAGCGCAGTCCAAGCAGTGCGCAAAATTACGCTTGATTATGCGCGTAACGAAGAACACGAAGTCGGCGACTTTGCGGCATCTAAATCAGCCATGGAAAGCGTAGAAGCCAAAAGCAAATTGCAGTTACCGAAGTATTTTGTGTTTAACACGCACACATACAAAGGCTTAGATAGTCAAGCATTTACGCTTCGCCTGTCAATCCTTACCGGTGGCAATGCGCCTGTATTGGTGGCGCGTTTAATTAAAGCGGAACAAATTCAGGAAGCCATTGCGAAAGAATTTGCCGAAAAATTAACTGATGCGCTAAAAGATACCGAAATCAAAGTAAATATTGGTACGGTAGAAATTTAATAAATACGCCCACTCTTCGGAGTGGGTATTTTTTAGGTGCGAAGAATGAACGAAATAAACATCAGTATTCCTTATTCATTATTTAAAGAAATGTTTTATTGCTTTGTTGATTTACATTTCAAAACTACCCGTGGCACATCCAAATTTGCAATCGATAGAGCGAAAGAATATTGGATTTTACTTGATGGAGATACTCGAGAGCATATTATTAGACTTTGCGACTCTCCAAATAATGCCCAATTAGCGAAAGAAGAAATACAAGATTTCAAAGCGTGGGCGATAAAAAACCGCGACGCAAAGCAAGATTACAACACACCGCGACCGCTAACTAATGTTCTGCCGGTTATTAATTACAAAAAATGGAGATATTAATGGTTGTTTGGGCTTTATTTGATAGTGGTAATGGGTGCTATACTCAAGCTGCAATGCAATGCAATGCAATAGATATATATCCCGTTGGCATCGACATCGAAAATAAAAACGACCATTTTATCAACCTGAATTTGGCTGATTATTCTCGGATGTTCGGCAATAATATTCTGTTCGATACACTCGACAAGTTACCACGTCCCGATTTAATTATTGCTAGTCCGCCATGTGAAAGCTGGTCTATCGCAAGTGCTATGTGGGGTGGTAACGCTTCGTGGAAACAAGAAACGGGCGCTATCAATCGTGAGTTATCAAAATTCACAGTGCGAAGCCGTAAAGACTATGATTTACCCCACGTCCAATTCAAGTATGACCGCTCATTTATGAATAGGATTAACGGGGAATTGTGTATATACAACACGATTGAAATCATCAAGCGGTATCAGCCGAAAGTCTATGTTATAGAAAATCCTGCAAGTAGTAAGATTTGGCACTACATTAGCGATATTCTAAATTTTGCTATCCAGTTTGATAATTTAGCCCACTACAACTGTTACGGTTATCCACTCAAAAAGCCCACTCGATTTAAGAGTAATATCAATCTACATTTAAAACATGATCGACAGTCAAAGCCATTGCAACAATGGGGAGATTTTGCGAAAAGCTACAACGAACGGTCAAATATCCCACTTGAATTAATTAAGGATATTTACCAGATAACACAGCAGTATTTAACCAACCCCAAAGACGCTCCAAGTGAGCGTCTTTTATTTTGAGGTAATTATGACTTACAAGCCAATTTTAGATGCCTGTTGCGGGTCGCGGATGTTTCATTTTGACAAGCAAAATCCACATGTTTTGTTTGCCGACAATCGCAAGCTAAAAACTACATTTAAGGATAAGGGTAAAGATAGACATCTTACAATTAACCCAGATGTTATACACGATTTCATGGATATGCCCTATCCGGACAAATCTTTCAAATGCGTTATTTTTGACCCTCCTCACTTAATAAAAGGCGGTGATAAATCTTGGTTAGTCAAAAAATACGGACGGCTTGACGAGGATTGGCGGTCGCAGCTTAAAAAGGGCTTTGATGAGTGTATGAGGGTGCTTGATGATTTTGGCACCCTCATTTTCAAGTGGAATGAAACGCAAATAACGGTCAATGAGATTTTAAAAATTATCGGCGTAAATCCAATAATTGGACATAAATCTGGGCGCCTGAATAACACACATTGGATGTTGTTTGTTAAAGGAGCTAATTATATGGAGATGATACAAGATGAGTAAATACTTTAGCTATGACGCCATTGAGGCTGCTTTGTATATCCACGATTCCGAAGAGGAGGCTAAGAAATCGGCGCTAGATGTAGCCGAGGATGGCTATTACCTCGGACCTAGTTGGGATGGCAGTTTCCCGGAGGACCAACAGGATATGATCAAAAATATTTGTTATGGCGTAATTCTGGGTCAGGTCGATTTACCCTGTCGCCCTACCTCCATTGAGGAGGATGGGAAAGAAGCAGCGGAGGAATTTAAATATATAGTACAACCTCCTGTTATTGTTGAATGTGAGCAAAATAACGGCTGGATTAAACGTGAAGATAGATTGCCAAGTGAACACGAATACGTATTAGCCTGGATTGAAAGTAGATATAAGCCAGAATACAAAAGCGTCACGATTACGCATTTTTATGATGGTGAATTTGAAATACAAGCTGCCTGCCATTTTAATGTTTTGTACTGGCAACCACTCCCGCCGCCACCACCAACAGAATAACCAATGACCGCAAAAGTGTGGTCTTTTTTTTAAGGAGAATTTATGAAACCGTTTGATTTACAAGAGGCGCTGAATGGTGCGCCAGTGAAGTTAAAAAATGGTAATAAAGCTTTTATTACTTTTAACTTATCCAATTTAAAAGATTGGAGTAAAGTTACGGACCGACCATTAATTGGTTACTCATTAAATAAATCGGAATCTCTTGAGGATTTGCATTCTTGGACTTTATGTGGTTGGTCCATGGGCGGGAGTGATCTTTTTGACATTATCGGCATGTGGGAAGAACCCGAACTAACGTCAGAACAGGTGCTGGAAAAGGCGTATAGCGAAAATTTGATTGTGTGCTGGGAAAATAATGATGGAGAGCTTTTCGAGGGAGTCCCCGTAGCCAAAACTAAAGATGGTCGATATTTATTTAAAGACTGTTGTGATTTTTTCCTCATTGATAATGAGGGTGGTGTCTGGCTAAAAGATGGAGCGCAAACCACAAAATACAACACAATCACCGTTACGCTGCCTAAGCCGTTTAAACCTAAAGAGGGAGAGGTGTACTACAGCATTTGTGGTTACCATAATGGGATGATAGACGAAATGCACGCAAATTGCATGACGCACATTTCCATTCTAAGCGGTAATTGTTTCCGCACCGAATCTGACGCTAAAGCATGGCTTGATGCCATGAAAAACGCTTTAGATGATTAATTTAGACCGCACTTTAACAGGTGCGGTTATTTTTTGGAGATAAATTATGAACTACACAAAAAGACCGGTAACAATTCAGGCGTGGCAATTAACGTTAAATAATGTTTCGAATGGCATTCCAGAATTATTCCAAAATGACGCTATTAAAATTCGTTCTGATATTGCTTCTGTCAACGCAATAATTCACACCCTTGAAGGGGACATGAAAGCGGATCATTTTGACTACATTATCCGTGGTGTAAACGGCGAATTCTACCCGTGCAAACCTGATATTTTCGAAAAAACTTATATGCCAGATCTAAATATTGAAGACTATATCGATCGTATTCGTGCTCTTGCAAACAATCGAGATGTTGAGAGAACACATATTGAAGCTGATAAAATCTTGTGTGAAGTACTGAAAACTCTTGGGCAAGGTGAATTGGTCGAAGAATTTGAAAAATTAGAAAAATGGTATGCGTAATAACGCAAGATGATATGACCGTCCGAAAGGGCGGTTTTTTTATTAACTCAATATAGGAGAAAACAATGAACAGTATTAATACTGAATTCTTGAAACAGCAGATTGCAGATACGGCATATCATCAACTGGATGGGACAACAATCACTATTGCTGTTATCAAGTTGCATTCCGGATTTACAGTTACCGGTGAAAGTGCTTGTGTAGATCCAAATAACTTCGACGTGGAAATTGGCAAAAAGATTGCTTATGAAAACGCTTTTGACAAGTTATGGCAACTCTTTGGTTTTGAGCTTAAGCAAAAAATCGGCGGCGATTGGATTTATCGGTTGCAACGTGAACGCAACGAATTGGCTGAACGACTTGATAAGTTAAAAGTCTATCTTGACGGAATGAAGGAATGTGATCCCGACCGATTGAAGTTATTGAATAAACAAGTGAGTGCTATGGATGATTACCTCGATATTTTAAATCAACGTCTAGCGTATGTCTAAAAGCTAAACATAAAGCCTCTTGCCAAAAATGCAAGAGGTTTTTTTATTGGAGAGAATATGGAAAAAATCAAACTATCAGAAAAAGCAGAAAAAGAAATTGTCAATGCCGCGAAAATGGCCGCACTGTCTAATTTGACAGAAAAAAGCCAAAACTTACTAACAATCGAAGACATTGCAATCTTTATTAATCGTCACTACCAAACTGTAGCAAATAAAATTTCTAAATTACCGTCATTTCCAAAACCGGTTAAACTCGAAAAAGAAAACAATGCTCGACCACGTTATATCGCCGGTGAAGTGGTGCGCTGGTGTCGTATTAATGCAAAACGTTTATCAATCTAACAACTCCGCCACTTCTTCCATATTAGAGGCATAATAGACATTTTGAAGAATTGAGATGTCTTTATGATTCTGAGCCATAAATAAATATCACCATTATCAAAATTGATCTATACTACAAGAAATAGGTAGCGATAGAAAAATATTATATGTTCGTTGCGTCAGTCTTAAAGAGTGTTTACGCCAAAATTACGCCAAAACACAACTTTATTCATTATAAACAATAGGATAAGTAACTGACCCTAGGCACCAATGATAAGTTTCATAGAGTTTCCAAGCCGCTTTAAAAAGCGGCTTTTTTATTGTCTAAACAACGTAAAATCAATAACTTAAAATCACTTTAAAGCTACAACCACATCCTTTGCTCTCGCGCTTAATTGTTATTTTTTACGTATTTTTATATACTTTTACGCCCAGATTACGCCAAAACTACGCCGAATTTAGGCGTAAGTTACGCCAAAATAAGGAGTCAAAGTATGGCAACAATCCGTAAACGTGGTGATAAGTGGCGCGTTGAGATTTATAAAAATGGCATTCGCCGCTCAAAAACCTGTGCGACAAAGTCAGAAGCTATGTTATGGGGCGCGGAAGAAGAAAATAAGATTGCGTTGCAAGCGGAAGGGTTGCAACCTGATACCTTGTTTAGTGATGTGATTAAGCGATACCTTAATGAGATTACCCCCACAAAACGCGGTGAAAAACACGAATTTAACCGGCTTACTCGTTTTTTACGCCACCCCATTACAGATAAGTACATTTCAGATGTTACACGGCAAGATTTAGAATTATGGATTGCTGAACGATTGCGGACGGTAAAAGGTGAAAGTGTTCGTCGTGAACTTTCAACGATTGGTCATATTTTTAAGGTGGCATTAGAACGTTGGGGGTATATTCAGAAAAGCCCTATGGTTGGTTTGCAGTTGCCGGAAGGGAGTAAACCTCGAACCCAGCGATTTTCACAGGAAGATATTGATGCGATATTGTATGTAAGCAGTTATGCTGATACGCTTTCAACCGCCCGCGCGAGAACCGGTGCAGCAATGTTATTTGCGATTGAAACAGCAATGCGTGCCGGTGAAATTTGTAATTTAACGTGGGAAAATGTCAACCTTGAAAAGCGCACAGCGTTCTTGCCGATGACAAAGAACGGAACATCGAGAACCATACCGCTGACTAAAAGTGCGGTTGCAATTCTCGAGCGTTTAAGAATGGAAGTGGGGACGGAGGGAGCTTGTTTTCAACTTAAATCCAATATTCTTGATGCAACTTTCCGTAAATTAAAAAAAATGGCAATGCGTGAATATTTGCATTTTCACGATACCCGGCGAGAAGCGCTAACAAGATTATCAAGAAAAGTAGATGTGATGACGTTGGCGAAAATATCTGGGCATAAAGACATTTCAATTTTACAAAATGTCTATTACGCCCCTAACATGGAAGAGGTGGCGGAATTGTTAGATTAAGATAGAAGCGCAAGAAACCTTGTGCTTTTGTTTTAGAAAGGTCGCTGGATAAATGTGGAAGGAGTGTATTGATTCCGTTTTTCAGCCCACTCTTTTGCTTCTTCGGAGGCCTTGGCAAAATTCACTCGAGATTGTTCTTCCTGTTTTTGTTTAGCCAATTGAGCAACCTCTTTCGCAGAAAGGTTGTTCATATCAACTATGTTCCGCTGAGGTGGAGCTATCGTAGGCTTCACTTCTTGCACTTCCGGCACCTTTGGTTTTGGATTAAATAAATCCATATCCCCGCCGCTTGTCATGTAAAGCGCATTCCCCATCTGATCTGCACCTTTGAATGCAGCAATAGTATCAGGGCGTTTCAAGTAATTAGATCGCTCGTTGGCTAAGTTATTGATTCGCTCTGTAATGGCATCTTTCTGTGCTTTATCCTCTGTTACCGCCAGTTTTTCTTGAAGAGAATTTAACTGCGTATCATAAACCCCTAGGACTTGCATTGCTCCGGTTAAGTTCTTTTGCGCCTGAGAATTTCCATCACCTGAGCCACTTCGAGAATATTGAGCAGAAATACGCGCTCTTGCGACAGCTTCTGAAATGGAGTTACGAGATCTGTGATCTTCCAACTCAAAATCATGCTGACGCTGTTTATCGGCTTCTTTTGCGCGCCAGTCTAACAACTTGTCCGTCTCTTCACTCTTCCATCCTTGTTCTACATTTTTAATAATACCTGCGCCAAGACCTTGCGCCATTGCGGCTAAAATACCACCAAATCCCATAGATTACGCCCCTTGTTGTTGCATTGCTTATTGTCCACCTTGCATTTGTGCTTGGCGTTGGTTTTCCATTTCAGCCACTTTGTTGATCATGTCAACGTATTGCTGTTCTTCTTCCGGTGGTAACATGCCGTTTGACGCCTCACCAAATTGATCTAATGCACTCATCAAAATATCAATCAGCACATCGTCGATTTGCTCTTCCGGAACTCCGACTTGTTGCAATAATTGCATAGCTAAGTCTTTGGCTACCTGCATCATCACTTGCGGTGGAATGGTTTTGCCGTTTTGTTGTGCTGCTTGCAAATTTGCAATCATCGCTGTTGCGACTAAATCCGCAATGCCTTCAACCGGGCCTTTTTGTTGGATTCGCTCATGTGCCACATTTGCAATGGCATTCATGGAATTCTCCATTACCATTTGATACATCTGTGCCATTCCGCCTTGTGGATTTTGCGCTTGGTCTTGTTGTGGTTGCGCCTGCTGTGTCATTGAATCTAAAATACCCATTTGTTACCTCTACTTGATAGTAATGTTTTTCCAAAAATTAGCGAGTGTCGGAATAGCGTTGATAAGATTTTGATTACGAGAAGAATTAACACCTTGGATGGCCTGTTCGTGCATTTTCCGCAAAATGCCTTTCGGTTCTTCCTTGCTACCATCGCCAAGACTTTGATAGCCTCTATTTTGGCGACCATCCATGTATGATTGAAACTCTGAAACATCCTTGAAGTCTTTGGCAGTATCTATAAGCGCCTTGTTGTCGCTGTAAATACTGTTTAATGAACTAAAAGCACCTATAGGGTTGGTAAGAGCATCAACAGCCCCCGCTATAAATCCTCGAGCTTTATCTTCCAAATCATCTCTATGGGCATTTTTTTGGGAGGCATATGTGCCATACGCTCCATCATACATAGCTCTACCTTCTTTAGATAAAGAGTCTCTTGATTGTTGCCCTGCGACAGCATTTGCAGCATCTCCAATCTTCCCAATTAAAGCTCCGGCCGCAACTCCCATCAATGCTTTACCTGGACTGGTAGCTTTACTTATAATGCCTTCAGCTACTGGCTGTGAATACATTCCACCAATTGCATTGAGCGCTGTAGTTCGGTTGGTATCTTTAATAAAATCATGCGCCGCAATATTCTTAGCATGCTGAAAATTTTCAGCGGCATACTTATCAAAAATATTCGGCGTGTAATTTGGATCTATGTTAGGGCTATAAGAACCTTTTACCGATGCCGATGGATTTGTTACCTGCGCCAAGGTGTTATTGGTTAGTGAATTATGTTTGCTTGAACCAATAGAACTACGAGTGTTATTCACGGCACCGCTTATTGCGCTTCGCCCGCCGCCCCAGCCGCTAGAATTTCGATCATTGAATGCGTTAGTATATGATTCGTCTTTTCCATATCTAGAAAGGTGGCGATCCATTCTATCTCTAGTGCTTTCATATCCGTCGCCGCTATCATGCTCAGACCATCCACCACCAAGATCTCCACCTCTCTCATACCCGGCGTTATCCATCATTTCGCCATGGCTATCAGATATTCTCCCCATATCTATACACCTCTCGCGTCAGAACGTTTTTTCATCTCGGTTAAAATTCCGCCTGTAGCAAGATTCGGCGTATTATCTACCACAAGATTGCGATAACTTGTATCGGCGTCAGGTACGGCAGAATATTGCGACTTTAACTGGTCCTGCATATTCAATAATTCCCGCTGTTGTTTCATTAAATCTCTATTGGCCTCTTTCTGCGCAAAGTAACCGCCAATTCCGCCAATTGCATTCCCCAACAAATTTGTCGCAGCTTTATTTTTATCCATCCAATTAAGTGCATTGGTAGCCCAACCATTTAATTTTGCCCCATTTTCTGTTGAATCAAATGCGCCTGTAATTGCACTCCATGCAGTATCCCAAAATGCCATAATTTACCTCCTATGAAATATTAATTGATGGTACGCCAAGATTCGGAAATGACGACCAGTTTTGCTTAGTAGTTGGTATTCCTTGGAAGAATCGAGACATAAAGTTCAACTCTGAATCTCGACTTTCTTTGAGCATCTTAATCGCATTCTTCTTATCCTCTTCTTTCATGTTGGCGTTATTTAGAATAGATGCGATCTGAGCGTCAAAGTTATTCGTTATTTGTTGAGCAAAATCGATTGATTTACCAATCGTATTAGCGGCAACTTGAGCATTTAGATTTTTCATCTCGTTTTCATGGTTTAGATTAGCCAAGTCACGCTGATGCGTTCTGTCTAATGCGGTCTGAGAAGCGGTAAATTGGTTCTGTGCCTGGTTTAATCGACTTTGATTGCTATAAGCTAAGTCAGATTGTAATTGCGCCAATCCGCGTTGATGGCCGCGATCTAATTCAGCCTGTGATGCAGCAAATTGATTTTGAGCCTGATTCAGTTTACTTTGGTTTTGGAAATTTAAATCAGCTTGTAAGCGAGTTTGTTTTTCCGCAAACGCATTCTGTGTATCTTGGCTTGCAATTGGCATAGCCGCATCTAACATCGCACGTTGAGCCGATTCAGCGCCAATGGTTGAATTTTGTAAACCTCGATTAGCAGCAATACGTTCACCTTTAGCCGCCGCACTATTCATCAATAAAGAATTACTGTTCAGAATATTGGCGACATTGCCCGCCATGGTTTGAGAATTATCCTGCGCCGGCGTTTGTGAAACTGTTGGTGCTTGTGGTTGTTTCTTGTTTAACGCGTCTGTCATTGATCCTAGAATTGACATACTTTCTCCAATAAAAAGAAAGACCGCTTATTTAGCGGTCTCTTGTTGAAAATTTATTTAATTATTACTGACGGTGGTAAAAACAACAGCAAGCTGATTCGGACTAAACCGCCAACCTTGGTTGCAGTCTTTGATTGCGTTAAAACACCATTCGGAGCAAAAATATCTAGAGCGTTTTTGTTTGACACCTAAAACGATACCAAATACTCCCCACCAGTCGTATTTACAGCCCAAAGTGCGGTTAAAATAGATCTTAATTTGCTCCTCAGTCACATCGTTGAGCGGTATTAAATCCCATTTTACACTATCAGACACATCAATTTGCTTGCTGCGCACACCGCCATCTTGTACAGACGCGGAATAACAGTCGTAAACATTTACACCACTCTCAATAGCAATCTCGCAATGAGAGTATTTGCCTTTGGTAAAAAATCGCGTAATACGGTCGGCAATCGCCTTGAGCGGCTCTTTGTGCCAGTCACGTTTGTGTTTGTACATCGCCAAATACACCTTAGCCATTTTGATATGCCTCCATCAGTAGGTCCATTTGATTGATTATGTCGTCATAGATCGCTTGTGTTTGTTCAAGCGTGAGATTGGTTGCTTTAAGCTCATACTTACGCATACGTTGATTTGCTAATTCGACTTGCAGTTTTTCCAACCCAGCGGCTTGCGTCAAAATAAGATTTGTAGCTGTTTTATTATCCAACCCGGCACGTTGAGCAAAATCCGTGATATAACGGCTACATTCGCCTTCATAATTTGCTGATTTAAAGGCTTCTGCCGCCGCTTGTCGTTCGCGGTACTCGCTTTCAAAGCGTGTCCATTGGCTGTATATTTTTGCTGCGTGGTCATCAATGCCGTCCATTAACTTTTTAACAACCTCTTGATTGGCACTCGCATCCTTGTCAACAAGGACATATTGACCACCTCTTAAAACAAGCTGCTTTGTATTAATGACGTTTTCGCTTTCGACATCAATTTCGACAAATTCTGCGGTGTTTGATGGCACCGGGAAAATTTGATATTGATTAAGATCTGATTTTAAAAAATATACTTTCATTTTTTAATCGCTCACCGTAATTGCTTTGAGGTAATATCCGGAACTATCAACTAACTTGATTTGTTTTTCGTTTACAATCTCAATTTTAAGATTGCGCCAACCTCCATCCCAATATGCTGCATAGGCAAACCGTGAGCGGCCAACATCTTGTATAGTGTTATCAATGTAACAAGACACCGTGTTTACATCATTGCTACCTAATGTATGCCCGCTTGATGACTGCAAATAAAACACTAGATTTTTATTTGTTACACTCTCTGATAGTGTGAGTACACCACTACCATTAGTTACATTTCCTTGCCAAATCTTGCGCGTGGTGGTTTCTTTATTTTTTAATATAGATAATTGGTTTTTAAGCTCTAGAGATAGCTGTTCGTTTTGATTTAACTGTCGCTCAACTTGCTGGGTTTTTGTGTTAAGTTGTTGGATGTCTTGCGCCAAATGCCCCGCATCTAATGCACCGATATTGACAACGTCACCGTGCGATTTAATCCAAAATACGACATCATCAAACGCATTGACGGCTTTGATACACAGTTTTAATACAATTGATTTTGGTCTGTTTTCATCCGCCGTCGGGACAACTCTTGATGCATCAAAATCAAATGAGACTGATTGTTCTCCAGCTCCTCCAGAATCACTTGACCATGCGCGATTAGCATACGCTGTGCTTATTGCGCCCGTAGCTATCATTTTACCTTCAAACACTTGACTTCCGATTCCTAAATGTGCCCCATCAAGTTTACCGGTAATATTTCGGATAGCATCATCTTGTGTTTTACCCGCTTGCAAACCATTGCCCGCATTACGAATAAATCTATCCGCCGCTTTTGGCACCGCAGAAATTGAGCCGTATTTAGTGACTAAATGACGGTATAGCTCTGGATAGCGTTGCTGTGTGACTTGTGCGCTAATATCATCAAACGCAATCCATCCGGCGGGGATTGCGTCGGTAGCAAAATACGCCGTCATCCCAACATCTGAGAGGGTTAAATCGGGCAACGTGTTTGAGTTGCCAAGTACTTTGTACAAATCCGGAAACGCGGATGCGTTAAACGTTGAGCCGTTTGCTCTCAAAAATCCGTTAGGATTTGTTACTGCAGTAGGAAATGCGACGATTGAGCCAACCGGCAAGCCTTTTTTCGCGGCTTCGCCAACGGCAAATTCGGATGCAAATTTGTTTTTGTCTGTGCCGTCAGTTTTATGCGATATAGGTAAAATGCCAGGCTCGGTTTCTGTTGCTCGTTTTGCTGTCCATTTTGTATTGGCAAGATTTTCAGCATTCACAGCCTTATCGTAAGCGGTTTTAACTGCAGCTGATGTTGCCACATTTTCATTACTATTGCTGTTTACTGCTGATGAGCGTTTGTTAAGTGGGATATAGTTATTCAGCGCAAGACGTAGGGTGGCAATGCCTTGCGCAAGGAATTTACCTGCTTTTGCTGTTAGCCCAAGCGTTTCACTATCAAGTCCGGTATCACTTGTTAATCGTGTAACCCCATCTTGTGTAGTTGATGCGCGCGGAACGTTTTTAACTTTGTTGTAATCAATTTCCCCTATAGCGGCACTAGCCGCCTTGTCCGAGTATGTTTTAGCTTCTTCCGCCTTTTGGGCCGCAATGTTCGCGCTATTTTCCGCCGCAGATGCGGCAGTAGATAAGCTTAGTGCAGATTGTTCTGCTTTTGTGGCATAGTGATACGAAGAATATTTGTCACCAGAAACGGCTTCATTAACAGGATTGGATGCCCATTTTCTAGCCCAATCTTCCGATTCATCAGCAGAGCGACTACTTTCGGCGGCGGAGGTGGCTGATTGCGTAGCGGAATTCGCCTGATTGATTGCGGTTTGCGTATTTGTTGCAACGGACTGTGTGTGTTTTGCAACTTGTTGCGCATTTTCTAATACTTCATCTCGTGCGTTATTTACGCTCTTTTCGGTTTTGGTGAGCATACTGTATGGCACAGGATGATTTGGCTCTGTTGGGTCTGGAATTACGGGGCTAGCCGCAAAGCCTTTGCCGTCGTCACGCAATTCAGGAATTAGATCAAGAACTGCCTGAATTGCATCGAATTCATCGGAAACTGCCGCACCGTCCGCCTTGGTGTATGGAGTAAACTGATGGGTGCGTTTATATCGGTTTTTCTTAGACACGATAATTTCTCCGGGTAATGTAATTTAGAATAATGCCGCTGATCTCGAATTGAGGTGAATAAATAGATGTGCCGGAAAATGACAAGGCAATGTTTCGACTATAACCAGACAAATGGAATGTTGGCGTTGAATAATCTTCAGCAGACCAAAGAAAGTCATTCCAAAATGAATCATTCCACCGCCCGCCACCACCTGCAATTTGTAAATCTTTACTGAGTGTAGAAGCATGGTAATTGGAGTTGTAGTCAAGGTCGAACCGATAACTTAACTTTGATTTACCTTCAGTTGTCGCCTGTAGCTCTGCGCTATGCCAACTTTTAATCAATGTCGGAGAACCGCAATGATTAAACGCCATCTTCACAATCCAATCAATTTGCTTGCCTGAAAAGGAATAGCAATTATCGGATTGACGGTAAACCTTACCATCATTAAATGCCATATAGACGTTATCAGGGGACTGCCAAATACCCTTTACTAGCTCAGGATAAGTAAAGAATGTACTTCTTGTTGAGCCATCTGGTTGTAACATAACGCATAAGTGGCGACCTTCGGCAGAATAAAAGCGAATCTGATTGGATTTAGGTTTGGTGGAGGAATAAACAATGTTGTAATGTTGTTTATCAAAGCCAAGTTTGCGGTTTGCATCGACTTCACTTAATTTGAAATCTCCAAATTGCTCTGTCTGGTCAATTCTAGTGATGCCGTTTTTGCTTATTGCTAGTGGGACAAAAGAGGTTTGCAATGTACCTGGATGAATACCAACAGAAGAAATATCCTTCATTGCCCAGTCGTCACGACCGGAACCATAAAGTCCCGCTGTTTTATTTCGACAGCCAATAATTAACACTCCTCCAGTGGTTGAGGAAAGAGCAGTAATTTCATCGCCTAAACCGAATTGTTCTGAGCCAAGCAACACTGACCATTTATTAGGGCGTCCAACCAATGAATGTCCTAACTGACCACCAGGGAAAGAGGCGAATAGGTGATTGCGGTGCGCGCAAATATATTGAGGGCTATCGTTGTTAACAAGTATTGGCACAATAACCCCATCCGGGCGCACTTCAATAATTTGTTCACCATTGCAACCATAGGCATAAAACGTATTCGAACTACCATAAAAATTATGGTAGATGAATTGCCAGTCTTTACCTTTCGATAGAGTAACTGCATTACAATTTTCCACGGTAGCAGCAGTAACTCCATTAATTTGTAATGGTTGATTAGCACTCACGGATTGAGATAAAACAACATAACCAGACGCACTATCCGGTGCGAGCGCAACCGAATGAATGACACCTTTCACAGATCCTGATGTAAAACTTACATGCTCTAACAAGTTTTCAGGTTTAACCAGACTTTTCAGCTTTACAAGATAAGTCGCAGGAACCGCAGACCAACCATTATTTGAGCTGATAAATGCACCGCAATGTTCACTATTGTCACGAAAGGCAATCACTTCTCCACTTAATTCAACCACGCCACGGATTTTTTCTGTACCGGGAACAATAGAAACAGAATCAACTCCAATCTGGAATGCCATACTTCGATAGCGCAAATCTTCTTCAAGTTCACCATCGAATGAGCTATTTACATACGCAGCAGTGAAACTCATGCCATTGATAGCAAAACTCATGCCATTAACTATGTTGATAGGCTTGAGAAAGGCAACCACAAAAGCATTATCCAGCACATCAACAACCTGATATTGCTTTCCTTCATGCACAAACGTTTGTTCATGAAACCTTTCCTTACTATGCACTTCTCCAACAACCAAAACTGCATACGCCATTTCTGACGGAATCATTTTTCCGTCAATACATTCATAGCCCTCAATTCGAGAAAAACCACCTCCATAATTAGGTTGCACATTCAACGCACTGATCGCTTCGCTATTTGCTTTTGCAATCGGTGGAGTGGTTAAATCCATGCCACCGCTAATCGCAACAAACTGCGATTGAATTCGTGGAAGTTGTGCCATTTATTTACCTAAAGATGGAGTTGGCAAAAATTGAGAGCAGAACAAATGAAGATATTTATCCCATTCATTCTGACCGCGCATGACTAATTCCTGCGCATTTTGAGATAAGGCTTTACCTTGCATGGCGTAATAAACAATCGCAACATGTAACTGTTCGGGAATGAATGGCGTGTCGGAGGTGGTTTCTAAATACTGTAAATTTTCAGCAGAAAAACCATCACTCCAAAACGATTCATTCCATGGGCGTAAGGATTGAATATCCAGCCACGCTTCACGAATTGCATCAACATACTCAAGGTTACGACCGGTTTGATTGGTGACGTTACGAGGACCTTCGCCCGTATCGTTCATTTCACGGCGTAAGCGTTGAGCAAGTTGTAAGAAATTCATTAAGCATCACCAAGTACGGTAATGGAATAGCGAGGGGCAAAGTATTGTTTCAGTGAGCCGTCTTTGTTTTGCTCAAAACGCACTTCACCCGCTTTGGATAATAAGATATAAGCCGGCTCAGGAATTGATACTTCTTCGCCGCGTTTAATTAACGCATCCCACTCACCAATACTAACGTAAACATCGCTTCGGTCAGTTTCGCTTGGCGCAATGATAATACGCACCCGTTTATGCGCAGTGATCGGTAAATCTTCCAATTTGGTTTCTTTCGGTGGTTGAGCTGGCGCATCGGGGCGAATTAAGCCGTTAGCGGTTTCGAAATCAAGAACAGCCTGTACTAATTCTTCTTTTTTACCGTCTTTTTCAATGCCGCAATGTTCGCGCAAGTGATTAACTAAATCATCTTTGCTTGCTTTTTTTAGATCGATAAATGGATATGACATAGATTTCCTCATTAAAAAAGAAAGCCCTCACGAGGAGGGCTTGAGTTTCAAATTAAAGTGCGGTTGCGGCGACTTCCAAACGAACTAACCACGCATCATTCAAGATTTTACCAGCCCACCAAGTTTTCCAACCGACGGAACCAGTTTGACCAAGTTCATCGCCTTTTTCGGCTTTGCCAGGATTACGCACTAAAATTTGTGCGGCATCTTTGCCTTTTAATGGGCAAACTGCATAGGCTTCTTGACCGAAAATCACGATTTTGTACACGTCAGCATTTGTGCCCCCAGTGGATAGCACTTTACCAGTGGCGGTCGCGCCGGCGTTTGCTGTCGGAGTAAGTAATGGCGTGGTGATGAAACGCACATTTTCTACTGTACCGAACTCTTGCGGAACGATCGGCTGACGAGAGCCATATTCAGCGACTGGGGTAAAACCTGGTAAATTGCGAATATCCGCTTCCAAATCTGTGTGGCAAACAGCGATATAAGCCGCTTCAATCGGTTTAGTGCCGTATTTGATTGAGCCATCCAAAATATTTGTTTTTTTCTTCGCTCGGTTGCGTTGTAATTTACGCACTGCTGCACGGACATGTTCTAATTTCAAGGTGGTATTAACTTGCGAAGTTTGTGTGCCGTTGGCAAAAATCACGTTAGTACCACCGCTGATCGCACCCCAAGTCGCAAGCTCAGTGGTTTCTGCGGCTTGCTCACCGGAAAGCATGACCATATCGGACAATACGGGATCTTCGTGAGTGTCTTGAATTACATCAGTGATTTCAGTCCACGCACCATATTGCTGCAAACGACATTCCACATCTTCATACACCATTTTTTGGGATTCAGGGCGAACACCTTCAGTTAATGGGGCTAAAGCCGGAGCGTGCGGTTTTGGACGGCGGAATTTAATCACTTGAGATTTGTTTTGTGGGATCGGTTTGGTTTGACCAAGTTTAGTCAAAACCGATACCGGCTCAGCGTGAGCTAACATTTTAGCTTCTGCATACACTTGTGTGCGTTGAGAAATATCCGTAGATTTAGTTGTAGCCATAATAATTTTCCTCAAATGAACTAACTATCGCTGCTTAGCAAATTGAGCAGCTAATTGATCGAATAACGCATCTTCATCAATTTCATCACCGCCTTTTGGCGCACTGCGACCCGTTGGGAGCGACATGGCGGACAATTGTTGAGAGCGTTTATTACGCTGCTCAGTGATGGAAGATGTCGCACGTTTGTACTCGTTGAGTAAATAAATCGCATCTTGCGGATCGTCAGAGCTAAACATTGCTTTGACGCCATTTGGTTGCGTATCTACCCAACGATGGAACATTGGATCGCGCAAGATATTATCGGCATCAGGAACAGCTTGAGTGACCAAAGAAATTGAAGTATCAAGCTGTTGCTGTTCGAAATCTTGCACATTGGCATCCACCATTTGAGCAATCGGAGCAGAAATATCTTCAAGGCGTTTGTTTTGTCCGGCGACAAAGCGGGACATGAAATCGGCGACTTCGGGATAGTCAGCGCGTAAACTTTCAAGCTCACCATCAAAGGTAGATTGATTTTGTTTGAGCTGTTCCAAAGCAGCTTGTGCCTGTTGATATTTCTTAGAAAGCGCGCCAACACGACCGCGTTGAGACTTAGCCATGTGTTCATAGCGCTCTTTGTCTGCTTTCATTGAGCGGAAGTGTTCTTTCACTTCATCAGTGGCATTTTTCAACCATTCAGGTTCTTCCTCTTGCGCAACCGGCTGTTGCGGGGTGCTTTCTTGAGGAGGATTTTCCTCACGCTGATCAGGCATGGTCTGAACATTGTCATTTGCGACAGATGGCTCGTTGTTGGCAGTTAGTCCACCTGATTCAAGTTGATTAGCGGCTTCATCAAAAGCGGCGTCAGCATTAAATTCTACGGTGTCTTGATTTTCCATGTATTACCTCATTAAGCGGCATAAAGCGGCTTGTGATAATTCGTTGATAATAAAAAACCCGCTACGGTGAGCGGGTCTATGATTGATGATCCAGTTCTGAGACCAGATCTTGTAATTCTTTAATTTTGCCTCGGAGAATATTGTATTGTTGAGGAGTGAGTCCCTCCTCGCACAAGTCCTGCTTATATTCAATAATCCGGGTATTCAGATAAACAATCAGTGATTTTCTATCTGCTTCATTCTGCAATTTTAGCTCTTGCATAAAAACTCCAACAAAAAAGCCGAACTGCATTTCTACAATTCGGCTATTGTGGGAAATTCTACTGCAAATATTTTGTTTGTCAATAGATTAGTTTGTATTCAACCCCTCCATCATGCGGTATTTACGCAACATCTGAGCTTGCACTCTGCTCATGTCTTTATTGTAACGTTTAATGCCGTTTTCATAAGCTACGGCACTAATTTGGCCTGCTCGTAATGCGCGAGTAAGATTTGCTTTTTCGCTTCGCATGGTTTGTGTTGTGCTTTTATCTTGTTCGTAGAATCTGATCAGCTTACGTTTATCGTCATCTAGCCAACCATCTAACGCACCACGGTTCTTTCTTGATTCATATTCTGTCGCCACTTTTCTCGCTTCTTCGCTCGCTTCGTAATAACGACTTTGAATAGAGAATTCGTTCGTTGTTCCAATAAACTGATTCAAGAATGGAATGCGAGTATTGCGGCCCAGTGTTTCTCGGTTTGGATTTTCAACAAGTACGGTGTTCAACTCTTTAAGGCTGCCGAACATTGAGCTATACCCATCGAACAAGTTTTTAATTTGTTCCGGGTGCATATCAATTCCAAGGTTATCATTCATAAACAAAGCGGTATCTTTCCAGAATTGTGCTGTTGTTGCCTTAGATTGCTCGGCTTTCAATTTGTCTTCACGAACATAATTCGTTGTGATTTTGCTTCCGAATGCCGAACGATTAAGAACATTCTGCATTAATGGTTGAAGAATTGTTGGTGTTGCGGTCAACGTCAATTTCTCCATCGGATATTTCGCTGCTGAAATTTCAGATGGAGACACCGGCGCGAAAGTCTTCAAGGAGTGCGCTAACATATTCGCTCCCGCTTCCGTTAAGGAAATGTCACTCACCGCACCTTTTACGATATTAGTAGAGAAATTCCACGCCATTTGTGGCATACCAAAACCAACCGGAATCTTAAAGTAATGACCTCCGCCAATCGGAATCGGAATGTAACGGGTAATATCGCCAAGCTGATCCATCTTGTTGCCGCCCTCGTCGTCATCATCCATTGAGCGCAAGACGGTATAAAGTGCGGTCATGCCGGCAAGGTAAGCCACAAAACGCACTTGACCTTTACGGGTGGAAAGATAACGGATCAAATTAGCTGCACCCATCACGGTTGGTTGAGAGAACATATACAGTGCTTTGATGCCACGCATTTTGGAACCGGTCTTGCGGAAGTTGGTAAGCTCCAGAGTAGTGGCTGCCGCCTGTTTTGAATCAATGCCGTTTTCAACTAAGGCTTTGTAGGCCGCTAATGCCGAAACGGTATCAAACATTTTATTGTACCCCTCAAGGATTTTTCCAGCTTTCTCAAGTTTACCGGCAATCGGATTGTTTTCTTTTTTCAAGCGCTTGATTAAATCCACTTCGGATTTATCCAAATAAGTACCGTAGTTTGAAACACCACCCTCTTTGAGTAACTGTTTAAGCATACGCTCTGCCGGCACGCTATCACGCAATTCTTGACCAAACCCAAGGCGTTTAGTTGCTTGCCACACCTCTTTGTCAGCAAAGGCGTTCGCAATTGTTGCGCGACCGATTTTATCCATAGTCTTGCTATCCACTAAACGATTATTCTTATCGTAAAGTTTCTGAACGCGGATGAATTCTGATTTCTCCCAAGTATCACGCATCATATTCATTGGTGCAAACGTAACAGTCCATTGAGTAACGCCTCGTGCATACCAGCCGGTAGGTTTAGAAATGAGTTTCAGGAATGTATTAGCATATTCCACGTTATCATTGCGTAAAGCTTCCATTGCTTTACTTGGCAACTCATACTCATAATATTCACCTCTCTCTTTGCGGATCAGAACATTATCGCTTGAGCGGGTTAAGCCCTGCATTTTGCGTTTGCTAATACCAAGATTAGCCGTTGCCTGTTCCATTGCTTGAGCATCGGAATAGCCTTTTTCTTTCAGCATAGTGACTTCGGTTTCGTACAAGTCATCGATCTTGCCTTTGAATTCCGCAAATCCAGCATAGGTTGTAGATTTACCAACGGATTTCCACATTGCATCGATAGCATCTTCCGCTTCGGAACTTGTACGACCTTTTAGCGCTTTATCTCGTCCGATATTAACCGCGCTTGAACCTGCACCTGAAATAATATCGGTATCGACATCAGCATTCGGATCACCTGTTAATGGGACGTAATGGCGGTTCGCCTTGTACTCTTGATATTCTTTTTCAGTGTAACGCCCGCTTGCACGATCGATTTCCAAACGTGCTTGATTCAAGTCATAGATCATCTCAGCAACCGATTCTAAATCAGATTTACTAATACGCCGCTCGGTGTTCTTCATAATCAATTCAGCTTCCGGGATTGACCAGCCACCAGCAACACCGACTTTAAAGCGATTGCCTTTGTTTTTGTAGTCAGTGTTGTAAATATCCGCCTTGCGGTTTTCGTACTGCTCTTTTGCTTTAGCATAAGCATTACTCAAACGATTAATTTCAGCCATTGAACCGTTTTGTTTCGCGCTATCCAATAGACGTTTAGTGTCGCGCATTGCTTTTTCGTCTGCGCGTAACAAGTCCATATTTTTTTCGATGGAATAGCGCGCCGAAATCCAGTTACCCACCATGCGCTTCATGGTCAATTCATCAATCGGATTTTTTCCTTTCTTGGCCTCTTTGGAAAGCGCGGCAATTTTAGAAAGGATCGGCTTAAGATAGGCTTGCTCCAATTCGGAATTCATTGCATCACGTTTTCCTTTAGCTGTGTACATCGCATCTTTCAAACGACGTTTTTCATGGTCTCGGCTACTCGTGTTACCTGTCTGATCTGCAAGGCGCATGGAATCTATCCAATCATTCACTGGGCGGAGGCTGTCAGCCAGCCATTCATCCACTTTGCCCACTACCTGATTAAAGCGTTCTTTAAATCCTGAGAAGTCTTTGGATTTTAAGTTATCCCATACACCAGGTTCACTGTCTGCCACACCTGTCATTGCCAAATCGAGAGCAGATTGCATTGTGTTCGCACGAGAGAATAAAATATCCCCACCACGATCTTCATCTAATTGATTTGTCGCGTGCTTAATTGCCTCAATTCTTGATTTAGGATCGGTAGAATCATAGGTAAAGATCTTCACCCCTGATTTTTCCAATACATCATAGGCATTTTTAGCAAGGTTATCAGGCACAACAGCACCAGCAAAGTTGCTGAATTGTGTAATATCTTTCGCTTTACCCTCAAAATATTCAGTTGGCAATGCTTTGAGTTTATTTAAAAACTCATTAACTGCCATTCTATTTTCTTGAGTGTCTTTGATGCCGGCATAACCAAATGCTTTTGAGGTGTTTTCATCCACCACATTCCATAACACATCGTAAATATCTAAAGTGCTTACCCCTAATTTGTTCGCTAATAAATCACCCTCTTTTTTAAGAGTATTTTTTGCAATTTCAAATTCTTCTTTAGATACGATTCGATGTTTATTAGCTTGAATATCAGCAATAGATTTAAACTTAGGCGTAACAGCCGCACGCACGTTAGGCATTCCATAATTAAATGATTCGCCGCCTCGTAAATCTTTTTTTAGTTTTTTCACAACATTTTCAATGGTATGCGCAACGTATTTATTGCGGCCATGACCATTTGTACCATTCCAAATTTTCTCTTTAACTGGTATGGTTTCAACGATACTATCAACATAATCACGGAAAGCATTTTCATGCTCGCTAACTGCCTTGCGCATATTTGATAATGTTTCGACTGAATCTAATACTTTTTTAGATTCTTGTAATTTCAATCCCTCTTTTACTCTTGATTCAGCGAATGTGCGAACAGCATATTTATCCCCATCCAAGGCTTGTTTTGCACGAACAATAACATTTTTGAGCGATGGCGATGGAGATACTCTACCCTCAATATCTTTGATGTAATCCTTGATAAATTCTCTGAATAATCCCTCAAATTTATCCGCGCTTTCGATGGATGAAATATCTTCCTCACTGATGCCGGCTTTAATTGCTTTTTGAATGGACGGATAGTCAGCGTGTACGCTTTTCGGAATATCTTGATGGGCTTTTTTATACGGAATATTCTGCTCTTTTAAGAATTGATATTTAACGGCATCACTATCAAGCATAGCTTGTCTTGCGCCAGTATCTTCTAGACCTTGAGTAAAGTAATAATCAAAATCTCCATCTCCAACCTCTTTAGCTGCTTTCTCAAAACGGTTAAATAATACATTTTTATCTTTAGCTGAATACTCATAGCTAACTTGAGGATAACGAGGCGAATAAATGTCACTTCCGAACACTTTGGCTTTGTTCACGCCTTTAGGATCAATATAATCACGACTACCAATTAAAGTGACTTCGCCAAAATTGGTTAATGGATTGCTTTGTTTTGCCACGGCAACGGATGCCAATGGCAAGCCGCCCATTTTATCAGCGTGCATAATGCCGCCTGCGCTAATGTTGTGCATAACAATTAAATCACGTTGATATTCTGATTCGCCTTTTCTACTAAAACGAATATCATCATTCTCGCTTGAGAATACCCCCGTATTAGAGGATGCTGATTTAATTTGATTGGAGTTGAAGATAGCTAAGTTTTTAACTCCGTCCTCATTTACATAAAAACCATCAAATCCCAAGTCTTTGATTGATTCAATGATTGTTCTATCCTCTATCCGTTGCCATTTACCTTTTTTTATTTCACTAACAGCGCTAGAGCTCAATCCGGCTCTCACCGAAAGTTTCCCAACGTGTTTTTTGTTAGTGTAATCAAAAGGATTCTTGGAAGAAATAAATAACGGCATAACATTTGCACCATCAGCAAACTCTCCGCTATTTTGTGTCACAAACTTATCAATAAATTTCGGATCGTCAGATACAAAATGAACACCTCTATCATTGCTAAATACATTAAAACTATTTAATGTGCCATGATAAACCACTAACGGCTCACCGGTTTTAGGATTTACAACCTTACTTGCATTTTCAGGATCGTTTTCCCAATCTCCGAACCAGGCTTTAAACTCAGGCGAGCGAACTTGTTGCCATTGATGGAACGTGAGTTCTGTTTCGCCATTTTCCTTGGCTTGGTTGTAGCGTTCTTCGGTAAGTTCTTCATTACGGCTAAAGCGTACGTTATCGTTTTCATTAAAATTTCCAACCGCACTTTTCTTAATATTGGCGACAAGATTCAATACATCCTCATTAGAGAATTGCGCTGCACGTTCGGCGCCAAAGATTTTTGCCAAGAACTCTTTAATTCGTTGTGCGGTCATTGCAAGCCATGACTTAGCGGATTGGCGTTGCCCTTTCTTGATTTCTACACCGTAACGAGTTTCCAACTCATTCCATTTACCGGTTTCATTGGCCGCCATGATCTCGGCGATCGCTTCTTCAATTGCTACCGTGCGATTTGTTGCGGCTAAGTCATCTGTGTTTTTGCGTTGCGCTTGGATGGCATCAGCAATCTGACTTACCACCTTGTTCTTGCCAACTTCTTGCATTAAGTTGTCATAAGTGCCTTTGTAGCCAACATTGATTCCACGGTGCGCCATTTCGTGCCATGCAACGAACTGTAAGCGTTCATCTTTGGTCATGGTTTTGGTTGGTTTAATGCTGTCAGCGACAATAGTAATTTTGCCTGTTTTTGGATTGAACCAGCCTTCAACATCAGACGTGATTAGATTCTTCACGTCTTTTGGCGGGTTAGTAAAAGTGGTAACTTCAATATGTTGCGCGGCTTTACCAAAGGTCTTATTGATTATTGCTTGCGCACGTTGAATTTCCTGATTTGTAGAAGATTCTTGGTTATTTTTTGCGCTTTGGTATTGACTTAGGTCGGCTTCGGTTTTAATATCTCTCATAGAAAGGTTAGCGTCTGATGTAAGATCCCAATGCAATTGAAGCGGATGGGTTTTCAGAAATTGCTGACCTTTTGTCTTATTTAAATAAAGTAAATCATCTCTAAATGCCTTAGTTAGCTGACTATCAAATCTTCCGTAAACACTTCTCACATCAATAACTTCAACATTTCCTTTTCCCAAATTAATATGCAAAGCTGATACAACCGGTTTATTTTTTCCTGTTTTACTATCAGTTTCATTTAATTCAGTTAAAATAACGTAAGAATCTTTGCGCGTACTTGATTTAAATACAGCCACCGGATTATTCATCTGTTTCGGGATCTGTTTCAATGTTTCAGGTGTTAAATTATGAATATGACTATGATCGCCTTTATCAATACCTAAGTATTCCCCCATTACTTTTTGAATAACCGCACCGGTGATACGAATTTTTGAATCAGGAAGCCCTAACATTTTTAAGACATCTGGCGTCGTCCCCATTGAGATTCGACCTTGAGCGACATTACCACTTACAACATCATCCACCGCTTTCGCAAAATCAGAATCAGCCGATTCATTCAGACTTAATCGGATATCTTCATCAACATTCTTCGCTTGCTGCAATGAGCCTAATTTATCGAATGCCATATCACCAAACATACTGGCTTGTGATAGATTGCCCTGTGTTTGAGCCTGATCTAAATATGCACCCAACACTTGCGCAATGCGCTTTCCACTACGGCGATTTTCATCAAAGATGGTTAAGATTTCTCTTGCTTCCGGAGACAAGTCACCGACAAAATCATTCTGTGCAAGATAATCACTGATTTTGTAACCTTGCGCATTGAGTTGATTGTATTTTTCTACCGCTTGAATAATGTCGTTGGAAATGCTGACATCAGAAAGCACGCCTGAATTAATATCTTGCTGAGTTTGAGCCACTTTAGGCGCAAGTGCGGTTAAGGCATTGAGTACGTTTTTAGCCCCTTGGTCGGTATTCTCAATCAATCTTGATAAGGTTTGACTGTCTCCATAGGCTTGATACAACATTGCATTACGAATGCGTTGAACGCCTGTTTGACTTAAATTGCCTTTACCGTCCAATAACTCATTACGCAAGTTTTCCGGTTGGTTTTGTACGAATTGACGAATGAACTGTTGATTATCCGGTGAATTAATGTCGCCGTTATCTCCTGCGATAAATGAATCCATGCTTGGCAAACGGCGCGCATCCACTTTCGCCTGTTCTAAATCAGACATCCGCATTCCGCCTTGCTCATTGGAATTAATTGCGACTTGCGCAATATCTACCGGTGAAGTTAAGCGGCGAACAAGTACGGGATTTTCTACGGCATCTAATTGAGCTGAATCAACACCAAAATGACCGGCATTATCTTTCAAAAATTGGCGATAGCCCTCTGCGCCACCCTCTTGATAGGCTTGACGAATTGCCATTGTGCGACCGTTACCGGCTATGATTGTTTTGCCATCTAACGCAAGCAAAGGTGCCCCCATATCCATTGTTGGACTGGAAGCAAGTTTGCGCGGATCTAAATTACGAGCAATTTGATTAATTTGTGATTGACTTGCCGTTCTGTCGCGATCACGGAATTGGTTGTCGTCTTTTTGTTGCGTAGGTGAAAGCATAGAAGCATCCACTACTTCATATTGGAAAGGTTGATAATTACCATTGCCTACATCGATTTCATCATTTGTACCGCTGACAACTCCGTCTCTTGTTTCTGGGGCAATATTGGCGGCAAATTGCGTATTACTTGTTGGACTTACTGATTGTTGATCTTTGGTGTTATATTCTCTCGCCTTAGCAATATAATCCTCAATCCATTGGCGCATGGCTTTACCATCTTTCGGATTGAGTCCGTAGGCTTTTGCAATATTTTTCAACTCACCAAAACTGCGGTCGATAACAAATTGAATTTTTGCGGCATTGTCGGCGAATACCATCGGATCGCTGATGAACTCATTTGCCCCGGTTAAATCCCCTTTTCTGAATTTCTCAATAGCTTTTGCTACATAAACCGCACGCTCCATTTGTGGATCAATTTTGAATTCAGGCTGATTTGGTTGCGCGGTCTGCTCCTCACCAAAGAAATCTGATTCAAATTGTGCATTGTCTTGCTGTTGAACACGGGCATCTTCTTCCATTTGGCGGGCGCGGGCGTTCGCAATACCGGCATTATTCAATGCTTGAACACGGCTCGCAGAAACAAGATCGCCTAAATCGGCTGCACCTTGATTGAGCATGTCAACGTAATTTTTTAACTGACTATCAATCGCTTCATTGCCGGTATTAATGTGATTTAACAGGGTGCGTTTTTGGTTATTGAATGCGCGGCGGTCGGTGTATGTGTCTAATCCACCCATAGCAGAGCCGAACACGCCACCAAGCACAGCGCCATTAATGGCATTATCCGCCATACCATCGTTTAAATCTTTGTTCGGGTTGTAGTTGTCTTGCTCAGCCTTGTTCAAAGCATATTGCTCACCAACACCCTGAATGGCTTCGGTTCCACCCTCAACCATCGCACCTTTTAACAAGCCACCTTTAATGGTTTTAGCTGGACTACCCAAGCCCCAGAAGCCACCACCAAGACCGCTTACCGCATTTGTCGATAAATCTGTTGCAATTGCCGCAGGATTTAACGCCGCATCACGACCAACTTTATCGGCAAAGGACGCTTTGGCTAAATCGTAAAGTTGCTCTACAGACTTCCCTTTTCCTTTTTCACTGTCAGCAATTTCATAGTAAGCGTCCGAGAATTGTGGGATTTGAGATAGCTGCTCATTCGTCATCGCCATCACATCATCACGTTTTTGACTGTAACGGCTACCGCCTGACATTGCAGACATCGTGGCAGTGATACCCACCATATTCCAATATTTCTGCGGAATGCCGCGTTTAGCCGCTTGTTCTACAGCGACTTTGCCTACTTCTTCGGCCGCTTCTTTTTTCAGCAACATCTTACCGGCTTGTTTTACACCGAATGTGGCTGCTTTACCTGCACCAAGCGTTAAAACAGTATCAAGGTTTTGTCCGATCAGGGAACCAAGATTGCCTGCCCACCAACGCACATTACGAATCCCTTGATCTTCGCCATCAAACGCATTCTGATTTAATGCTACTTTCATTTCATCGGACATAGTCGCAAGGTTTTCATCCGCACCTTTCCCAGCCCAATCACCAACCTTATGCAACCAATCTGCACCGGTTAAAGCGCCTACTCCATGAGCAATGTCACTAATCCCTTTCCACGCACCCATTTGTACCGCATCCACCGTATCAGCGAGAATGCCTTGTTGTTCGGGTTTTGTACTTTCCGCTGGCATATCAATATAGGTTCCACCCGTGTCATTGCCTTTCTTGCCACCGGTATTGCCGCTGATAATGCCAATCATCTCTTTGTAGTCTTTGTCGGAAAGGTAAAAGCTCATGTTATTTGCCCTTAAAATTTAGTAATAAAAAAGACCGCACTTTTTAGGTTGCGGTCTGTTATTTGCCTAATCCGTAGTTGCCTGTCGGGTTAACTACCGGCGCATTCTTCAATGCCACCTCTGTCTTGAATTTCTCCAAGTCGATGGCTTGTTTGCCTGTTTGCAATTGGAGGTCTGTTGTCAGTTTAGCGGTACTTAATCTTTCATCTAGATTCAATCTTGCCTGTTGCGATTGTTGATTGATTTCAACTTCAAGCCTTTTGATCTCCAACTCTTTCTCTTTAATCTGGACTTTCATTTGCTCAATCTGCAACTGATTCTGCATGCGCATTTGCTCTAACTGCATTTCATGTTGTTGTTTCTGTTCCGCCATCTGCATTTGCATTTGAACTTTGAGGATTTCCGGGTCTTGCGGTTGTTGTGATTGTGCTTCCTGCATTTCTTGTAACTTCTGCTCGTACTCCTCACGTGGAATCAGCATGGTTTGCGTTCCCATACTCATAGATTGCATTAAGGTTTTCGCGCCATCGTACCAATCAAAAGCGTGCATTAATTGTGGGTGCTGACCGAACTTCTGGAAAATATCGATAATTTGTGCAGTCTGCGTTTCTTTTACCAACAAAGCGGAAGTGCCACGCGCCACCACTTGCATATCGCCTTTAATGGAGGCATCTTCCGACATATTCATGTTGTATTCGTAGAATCGGCGGATCAGCGGTTTAGTAACGGCATCATCCCACTCTTTAACTTGGCGGCGACGAACGGCATTTGCCGCATTCATCAACATAGACATCCCACCTAATGTTGGCGTGACTTGCCCTTGCTCACCTTGAGCAATCATAGGAAGCCCTGATTCCTCGTCCATAAATGACTTGGAAAGCTGAATAATGTTAGCTAATTCAGCTTGACGACTACCAATATCAAAAATGCCAAAAGCACGTTGTGCTTCAAATTGCGCATTTGCAGTGGCTCTATCATTGGTTTTCCAAAGCTTGTAAGGCGATAATTCCCAGTTTCCATCCACCGGAGTTAATACACTGCTATTCACAACAGCTTGCGGCCCAATACCTAAAACCCCGTTATCAATCATGCCACGCCAGGCGGTATTAAGGATTTCTTGCGCATCGCGACAAAGGTAAGGAATACCAAAGCCAAATACACAACAAACATCCGGCTCACAGGTATAAACAGAATAAGGAAATTCAGCGGTTTCCAACGGATTAAGATTCACGCTTAAAATCTTGCCGTTACCAGCCATGACAATCACACCATCAATTTCCAAATTAGCGGCGCGTGATTCTTCATCATTTGGAATGTTTAATTTGTTTTCATCGCCCAACTGTGCATTGGCACTTTCTAAAACGCTTAATGGAATGCCGCCATGATATGTCCATAGTTCGTAGCGACCATCCTTGCTCTGCGTTTCAAGACCTGAAAGTGTTCTTAATGTATCAACGTATCCATCCATATCGGAACTTGCGGTACGCGTATCGGAGCCTTCCAGTTCACACAGTTCAAGAATACTTTCTTTTAAGTAATATGGATTTTTAACCATCGCCTGTAATTGCTTCTTCGTCACATAACTACGTTCAAACACAAACTGACAGTCTTTAATTGTTGGCGCAGTCATATCCGGCACAAAATCCCACGGCAAGACTAAACGTGCAGCAGGAATGGTTTTGCTTACGATTTCACCAACCCAATTCCCTAATTCATCTTGGCTCCACGCTTTAGATTCCACAACGTCAACCACCGGCGCACGTAAAATACCCGTACCAAGCACGGCGGCATAATGTAAGCACAATCGAGCTTCTGCCGCGTAATCACATTCAAGCAACTGGTCATCAATCAATTTCTCCATTGCTTCGGCGCGTTCTTTCGCTTCCTGCATAACTGCTCGGGCATTGGTGATTTGCGCAGACAAATTTGGATCTTGGTTATCGGGCTGTTTGGCTAGATTCGCAACATCCGGCATTGGCGTTGGTGAAATACCGTAGTTTTTATCGTCACTTGGGAAAAGCATATCTGTCATCTGCGCCGTCCATGAATCAGTTTTGGCACGCGTATAACCGACAAATACTTTCGATTTATTCGTTTTAATACTGTCTTCGTACTGATTACGGTACTGATACATATCTTTCACCCAACGCTGGACGACCGGTTGGCGCTGTTTGATATGCTCTAAAAGTCTTGCGTGCAAATCTGACCCGAAAGCTGTGATAGCTTCCAGAAGTGCGGATTGTTCTTCTGCCATTTTTAATATCCTGTGACTGAGCTAATCGCTTGATGTGGTTTAACGTTGATGATTTGTTGTTTGAATAGGTCAGGCATAGCGCCTAAACATAAATATTGGTTTGCATCATGTGGATGTGAGTAACGGTTTTTATCTGGTGATTCTGTGTATTTTTCTTCACCGCTAATATTCAATTGACGATAGGCATAACCTGTTTCATAGCCTTTAATTAAAACTCGGCAATGCGGACTGATAATCATCGCAGGTTGCCCTTTTCCAACTAAGCGAGATAACCACCAACGCACAGCTTCAAGTCGTCCCGTGGTGTTGTTTGTGTCTGCTGGGCGTGCATTGAATCCGTTTTCTAACAAGATTTGAAAACAGGTTTTTTCATCGGTTTGCGCGCGCTGCACTCCGGCAGGGTCACCAATGATTTCAACTTCACAACCTGCATATTTAGATCGGATTAAAGGAGATAGCTGATCTTGAATGAATCGTTGAATCCCCATTCCGGTAGCAACTACTTCATCAGTAATTCGCAATTGACCAACTGGTGAAACTTGCCCAATGATAGCGGCAGGCGTTAACCCAAAATCAAGACCAATGAATGTAGGCCATCCTTTAACCGGTAATAATTTATCTTTTGAAACGTGTAAATCTTTGTTGAAGTGATCCATATAGACGGGTTTACCTGTTTGAACAGTCGCAAATTCGTTGCAAATACGAGATTTAATCCAGCTTAATGTTTGCCCTTGAAGGTTATCGAACCAGTAGCCATAGCCTTTTTTGTGGTTTTCTACGTTTTCCGCTAACGGATTAGCGACAAAGCGGTGTCCGTGATAGTCCACGTATAAACCGTTTTCGATATTCGCTTTGACTTCACCAGATAACGATTCAAACGGTATGCCAGTAACATCAATTAACGCGCCAGGTTGTGTGAAGAACGCCCAATTCTTAGGCGTAAGGCTTTCGCCCGTTTCTTCATCGAGCGCCATTTCAAAGGTATGCCACCAGTGATCGTCATCAGGTGAGTTGGTATCCATAATCATGCCGTTCCACGTTGCACCATCGAACCCTTCCGAAACTCGTTTTTCAGGAAAACGACCAGTACGCGTTACCGCTTCCGTTACCAACATCACCGGTAAGAATTGCGCTTCGTTAATCCAAATCCCCGTCAGCTCCAAGGACATTAATTTTTTTACATCCTTTGGTTTATCCATTGAAAGGAACATAAACTCCGCTTCTACCGTGGTCTTGCCATCAGGATGATTAATTTTCATCATCCCAGAGATCGGGCTATCGTATTTAATCGGACAAATACTTTCAGGAATCCATGCTTGAAAGGTCTTAATCACCGTTCCTTTTAATTCAGGATAAGTGTTTCGCACGCAAGCCCAACGAGTACGGCGAACGCCATCAGAATTAGGTTCTTGATTTAAGCAAATACGGAACATTTCCATTACGCACCCAACTGATTTACCACTCCCAATCGGGCCACGAATCGCTTTAACCAACTCATTTGATTTATGCACTCTACGAAACGTAGCGGAAGCACGATAATTAATCTTCATCGCTACCTTCCTCGTTATCATAAAAGTCGATGGCATACTCGACCTTGTGTTTGCTTGCCGCTTTTGCGCCGAGTTCTTGCGCTAATTTATCCGCTTTCAGCAAGGTTTCTTTCGTTTGCGCTTTTCTCAATTCTATTGTTTCAAGAGTAAGTGCAATATTGTTGTTTGTGCTATTCAGGCTCTCGATACGCCCCACCGCTCTATCTAGAGCAGCTTCGGCAGATTTGATTAGCTTAAATGTGATTTCTTTATCTTCTGCCGTTTCACACCGCGCCAAATCAGCGGTGAACTTCTCAATGCTTTCAATTGCCGAGATGGCCCGTTGGCGCATTAAGTCGATTTCGTCTTTTAAGCTAAAATCAACTACAATATCAAAGGCGGATTTGTCCTTGAAGAATCGCGCATAACCGCCATGAATTATCGGTCTCCCCTCTAAAACTTTCGCAGTCTTTTTCGCAGTTTCATTTGCGACATTCGCACTTTTCGCAGTTTGTTTCGCGATTTCGCAATTAATTTCGCAGTTTTCCTCTAAATCTTCTTTAGATTCAATAACTTCAGATTTCGCAGTTTTGTTCGCAATATTTTTAGCGGCTTTCTTGATTGCTTTTACTTCTCTGTTATCGCCCTTTTGGATTTCTTCCATCTGTGCAAAGGCGGTTTCAGGCTTTTTGATATATCGTTTAGCACTGGCAAAGTTCAAACCTTTCTTGCGGCACCACTCCATTACAGATACACCGGTTCTTGCGTAAGACTTGATGTATTCTATTTGTAGTGCGTTCCAATCTTTTTTTGCCATAAACGAGATATAAAAAAGCCCGTGGCTAGACGGGCTGTTGAGTTACTTCTTATTTGTTTAACTTCTCAATTTGCCACTCACGAATCTTATCAATGCGATTTAGGCACATATCACGCTCACGCTTGAGAACAACTGAGTATTGAGTAATGTCGCCGTAAGTGCTGCCGTTAAATCCTGTCTTATCCAAGTGAGCCACATAAGCAGGCGGTAATACAGGACAACCGGTAGCTTGTGGTTTACCTGCGCAAGAACTCAACAACATTACGAGGAGCGGAAGCATTATAAGGATGGCTTTGTTTAACATCTTGTGGGATTGATTTAATAACTTCATCTGATTCGCTCCGTGCTTCTGCTTCTTGTTTCGATAGATCTAACATGATTCGCTGATTTTCAGCCGCTTCGTCTTTCAGTCTTGTTATCTCTTTATCTTTTTGAGATAACGCTTGCGCCTGCTCTTTGTTGTCGGCTCTTAAGTCAATAATAGTGTTGTGCTGGTACCGCAAAACGCCGAGCAGGCACAAAACCGCAACGACACCAACACATATCGCACCAAACTTAATCCGCTTAATTAATTGTTCACCGGGGTTAAACATAAATCACGCTCTCTTATTCTGCGTTTCATGATTGACGGGTGTGGATTGCCGTTTACGTTGGCATAATTCGTAAATGTGTTACACATACGCACAAAGTCTTTATCTAAAGCCGCTTTGTATAACTGAGTTTTAAGCCGCTTACCCGATTTTTTGTCGTAGTAGTAACGAGCGCCACTGCACCCTAGGTTGTGTACCACAGACCCCAGGGCGTCAATCTGATTTTGATTCATGTCGGCACCGTTAAAGTAAAGCATGATGCAATCACCTGCTTTCTTGAGATCTTTGGCATATTGCTCCGCTATTTCTTCATCGGTGTAGCGCTTATTTTCAAGAATCATTGTTCCGCCAGTAACGGCTGCGCCAATACCGTAAGTTAAAACATGGGCCGAACAGCGGTAAGGGTCACGGCGACAACCTTCTTCGTCGCCAATAGCTTGGGCCCCCTCTTTGCTGATCACAAGGTCATCCGCATAATCAGTGTAAACCTTGCCGACAATAACACTTACCAAACACACTGCGCCGGCTAACGTTTTTTTAACTGTTTTGTTCATTAATCAGATTCCCGTTTTTGTCGCGGATTCCCGCTCGAATTTCTTCGAGCTCCAGCATACGTTTTTTATATCTTGATTCCCGCCAATAGCCGCAAACCGTCACAATAATACCTATCAACACAGCCCATTCGGACAATGTAAGCGCACCGAAAAGCCCAGTAACCCAACCAAGAGCCTGAGACTCAATCGGCATATCCTTAAAAACCTGCATTTTTACCATACTCCACCCCGCTTATTTTCGAGGTAATAAAAAAGCCCAATCCGTTAAGATTGAGCCTATGGAATTCTTGCCAATAAAAAACCGAGATGCATTAATTTACACCTCGGCTATTGTTAGAAATAGTAATGCAAAATTAGGGTTAAGTCAATTTATAATCACTTTTGATGAGACTGTTCAACTTGGCAAATATACCCATCGCAATCTTGATTTAAGTCTAAATGATAGGCGGTCCATAACAACGCCACCGCAAAGAGAATCTTGAACATAATTTGTCCTTTTTCGTGAATTTGAGGTGTAACAATCCGCCGCACGGATTTCTTGGGGAAAAGTGCGGTCGGATTTTACGTTGTTTTATAGGATGTCTAACTGAAAGCCTGTTGCCTTAGGATTGTAGGCCCGAAGATATTTTAATACGCGCCAGTTATTGCCTTGCTCGCATTCAAATTGCCCCGTGATGCGCCCTAATACTTTTTGTGATTTTTGGATGGTGTGGCGATATTCGTAAGCCACACCATAAACGGAAGCGGCGTAGTGCGATCCAATTTGTTTTAATGCCGGGTGAAGTACTTGGCAAAGTTCCGTGCCACGCAATAAAGCAAACCACGCCCATACAAGCTGTTGGAGTTCGTACTCGGTAAATTCAAAGGTGAATTTTTTCTCAGGTTCGGGCAGTGCTGGTTGTTGCGCTATTTCGTATTTTCCCGTTTTGCGAATCTGCGGCAGCACTTCTTCAAAGACCCACGCCTCAAAGGGTTCTGCTTCCGGTTTACGGGATTTTATGATCAAGCGGTAAAGATTTGGTTCGTTGATGAATGTCATTTCCTGATCTGCACTTTTTGTAGGGGTGTAACGTTTAGTTACGCCCCCTTGTTTGCAATGATCTTGTAATGCTTTTCTTGAATTTGTATATCCAAGAATGGCGCAAACATCCGTACCGCAAAACCAAAATTCACCTTTTGGATCTGAAATCACGCGAACAGGAAGATCTTTAAAATTAAATGTTGAGAATTGAATTTGAGTATTCATGCTGTTTATTCCTTTTTGAGAGGATGGATAATTTACCCATAATTGGGCGACCGACGGCTCAAAACCAGTAAACAGTCTGGCGGAGTTATTCCCTTTCGGTATTGTATTCCTCGCACCGTCGGTCATTGATTATTTGAGAATTTTATAATGGCGGTAAAACTCTCAAATTTTAGATACAAAAAAATCACGCTGACGGGGTGAATTAATTCCGCTGTTTATAAGGCTTTTGAGACCTTGAGCGAAATATAGATCTTTTTGGAAAACTTGTAAAGAAAAATCTACTTGCAAATAATATCAGCCGCTTTAGATTCTATCGAACGAGGAGATATGCGTTTAATCTTAATTTCATTTTCTTTAAATGTGACATCTTGTATTGTCTTACCATTCTTTGAAGTCATTTGACGTCCAACAAAAAATTTTTCACCGGCACAATCAAATAGTACAACTCTAAATTTTTGACAATAAGGCATATTCCCCAAGCATTCATTATACGAATCCGCAATTAATGCTGATGTATATGTTTGATTAGCTTTTAGGATTAATGACATATCTAGGTAGGTGGCAAATTTTCCATACTGGTCGGTAAATTCGCCTAATTTAATTAGATCATTCTTTTCTTCTCGGCGTGGTGGTGGCTGTATTTGTCCGGCTTGCGATATTGGGCTAACCTCATTTGCTTTCCTTTTGTTGATACAATAACTCACAGCTTCACTAAGCCCCAATTTTGATTCGGTTCGTGCACAATTACACACTTTCTGAACATAATTTTCTAAAGCAGGCACATCAAATTGTTGCTTGTTTTCGGCAGCTTTTTTAATAAACGCCTGTCTTAATTCGCTTTCGCAGTTTTTGTGATTAATGTTTATGCTTGGCTTATTCGGGAAAATTGATCCGTGATCGAATAAATTAAACACCAATGAAACAATAAAGACCAATCCCAACAAAGATAATATTTTTTTCACAATCAATTAACCTTACCAAAACAAACAAAATTGAACTCACTCGCACCCAATGAACCCGGCATAATTTTTTTCCATTTGCCTACATAATTTTCAGAATCCACAGGAACCCCTTTTTTAAATGCGCTACCGGATAAAAATCTACTACTTTGATTTATACAGTCATATTCATCTTTAGTTATTAACTCGCAGAATTTTTCCTTTTTACTACATTTCCTATACACCATTTTAGACCACGCAGTTTTTGTTTTTCCTCCATCTGAAATTGAATTTATATCAATATAAGTTAAATCACCATCGTAATTAGATCCGATCTCAACCCATTCTGGTGATTTAACCGGAGCCGCATCAATTCTTGATGAAGACTGACACCCACTCAACAAAACCACACCAGTCAAAGCCACCAACAAGCCCTTTTTCATAAACAAAAATTCCCATAACTAAATTTCTTTAAATTATAGGAGCTTCTTTGTTTTTTTGTCTGTGATCTAATTCAAAGATCCTCTATGTTTAAGAATAATTTACAATTCTGACAATTCACTTCTTAACCGCTTCTTAATCACATCTTCCGCACCACTCATTTCTTCGTAGCAATGGCGTTCAAAATCCACCACAAGCGCATTGAGGTAACGCTTAAAGTAGGCTTCAGTGCAATCAATGGATTTCATTAAGTGATAGATATTTGCGCGTAACTTCCCTTTCCCTTTGCATTCAGGACATTCGCGTTTTTGCACTCTACCCACCTCGCCGGTGCCACGGCAGCGTGGGCAAACATTCGATTTGCGGACTTCATTTAATTCACGGATTCGCAACTGTCTCGCCTCAACACTATTTGGGGGCAACCCATTTTCTTCGGCAATTTTGTTGGCTTTATCAATCACGGATAAGTGTGCATATTGCGACCGTAAATAGCGTTTTCTGAGGGCGTTAAGGTGTTTTAATTGACTTGGTAAAGGTAAATCGCAAACCATATCCACAACGTATGATAGCGCTTCTGTCGCGTGTTCAGTCAATCCACATTCTTCGCACCAACTTTCTGCATAGCTGTTCACAAACTCGCGAGAAAACGGATCTTGCCGGTATTTACACATCAATAAATGATACCCGAACATAAATTCCTTTTCGGCCTGAGCAAATGCAAAAACAATCTGCTCCTTATAAAGCGGACTTTCCCCACCTCTCCCGGTAGCCTCTGCGCTCACGCATTTCGGATTGTGAAGTTTAACTAATAACTCAATGGATTTGCTCATTTAAGACCTCTACGCTTTTCAATTAGTCGGCATTTTTTATTAAAAATCTGTTTAATTTTTTTCAAATCTTCTTTTGAGTAGTTTCTTATTCGCTGATCTGCTTCAATTTCCTCAACCTTTGCCAATCCAACTCGATCTATTAAACCAAGCCTGAATTGCTGATAGTTTCCACCCAAATATCGGTTGCACTTTTTACATTGCCCAAAAATGTTTAACGTATAAAATCGCAAATGTGCCGCACTACCACGACTACGATAATGCCCGGCATCAAAACCACCACCAAGTTGGTCGTTTGTAAGAGGTCTTCCACAGGATATACAAGGCTTATTTTCGTCACGCAACCGAATATATCGATTCACCGCACTTTGCGCTTCTGACGTTAATTCTCCCTTGGTTTTAGCTTTTTCTTTAAGTACAGCCATTCTTTTACGAGATTCAATACGCTCTTGCTTATCTTTCTTTTCTCGCTCTTTGCGGGATTGTTCACGAGATAATTTAATTGCACATTCCGGCGAACAAACCTTTTGCGTACTACTGAACGTTTTTACAAAGTAGCTCCCACATACTTTGCATTTATGCTGTTTTGGTGCCTTAGCCATTAAAACACCCCTAACTTGTAAGCCATCCAGACCAAAAGGACAAAAATAGCTAAATCGCCATAACCAGTTCTCCCGTCGAAAAACAGCCCTAGAAACATTAAAAAACAAACAAAACAAATCACCGTCTCACCCCGTTAATCAAACTCTTATTCTTACTGCCTGACTGTCTCCATTTGCGCCAGTCATCACGTTCTTTTGTTAGTCCACGTATTAATCGTTTGCTTTCGTCATCAACTGCTTTACGTGCAAAGCCAGCCTCTATTTCACCCATGACAATTTGTACTTCAAGTTCAACACAATCGATATCATCTATCCCAAAAGGATCTTCGAAAGGAGGAAATGTTTCTTTACTCATCAAACCACCATCCATCACCAATAAACCAATCCAAAACAACCACAATTACAGCAATAAAAATCATCGCAATGAGCAGGAGTAAAATTACCTCAATCATCGTCCGTAAAATCCCCATCTGTCGTTAAATTTAACCCCATTCGCCGCGCCGTAAGCTGTGACATATTCAATTAGGCTTGCCATTCGTGACACGCTCATTTTTGCCGAGCTTTCACGGATATTCACAAATTCACCCTCAAGCCCCGGCACAACATCCGCTTTTTGATTAGTGGCGATTGCATGACCGGAAATAAATAAGACTTTCCATTGCTCCATGGAGAGTTTACGCCCCATAAATTCGGCTTGGTTCGCCACGTCTTGGCACATAGCGTGAAATTTCGCATTTTGCTCAAGGTTGCGTGTCATCGGTTGGATTTTGATGACTAACGGCTTTTTATCGTCCGTTGGTAAATCTTGGATAAATGACTGGCAATTTGACCGCACTTGCTCATTGCGTAAGAAAAATGTTTGCTTGTCAGTCATTTTCGCCATTCCAAATTTTTAAAAGTGTTGATATGGACATTGCGGATAACTTGGCTCATTCCTTTATGTGCAGGGTTAAAAATTGCAAGCATGTTTCCACGGCAAACATCGGTGTATTTTCCTGTTGCTCCGTTCAAAAATTTCACACGCCCACCGATAATAAAGCGTATTTCTGTTGCTCTTTCAGCAACTAAAGCAAACCACTCTGTACTAATATCAACCGGCAGCAACATCACTACTAAGCAGTGGTGATTTTCAAATAGATCGACTGAGCGCTTGATAAAGCTTAATGGGCCACTAAACGGCGGATTGATGAAAATGCGCTCGTTTTGCAGCGGGTACGTTAAGAAATCCATTTCAGGCGTTACATATCGCTCAAGTTTTGCGTTTTGAGGTAGTGCGGCGCCATCAATCGTGAAGCCAAATTCAGCATGAATCGGGTTAAATAGCGAAAGTGATGTTGGATAGGTATCCTTATCAAATTGTTGCTCTGTCATGCCGCTTGTCCTCTCAATGCCGCCTTGCAGTTGGCGATGTGTGCTAATGTTTTTTCTTGTGGTAGATTTACGATTTTCTGTTCAATCATTTCCGGGATGTCTTCGAATTCAAATCCCGACCGCACTTTTTCGGCGGCTTCGTTCAAAATTCTTGGGATGGCTTTCAGCGTGTCATCAAGCGGTTTATTCCAGTATTGGTTGTAAAGCGTCTTGAGTACCCAATATTCAGCCTTGGATTGATATTCGAATTCGTGTTGGTTGAATCTCGCATAGCCCATGTAGTTTTTGTAACGCTGAATTAACTCTTCGGCAGTCGGTAGGCCCAAGGCGTGATAATCTTCAAACTGGCACCAAGCAATGAATTGCCCTACGCTCGGAAAAAATGGGCTTTCGGATTTTGCCGCTAAGTCCAATCCTCGTTTTAGGGATTGAGGATTCACAACTCCCGCTTTGAATAATTCTTCGAGCCAAACTTGCTTTGTTTCGTTGTACTCAATCTCGCTATCAAATGCGTGTTTCCATGCTGGGAAGATGGATTTCAATCGCACAAACATCCGGTCAATTAAGCGAACGGCGTTGCTGGGAATACTAGACTTTGTGACCGTACTTTTTGCGGGATCCATTGGAATTACGTTTTTCATCTCAATTCCTCCGGAATGAGTCCTGGATCGATATTTAATTTTCTACCAACAGCCCAAGAGCCATCATCGGCAAAGGCGCTTGTCTTTCGGGTGTTTGTAGTCGTTGCTACGTTGTCATCACGCCAATTCCATCCAGCTTTAAAGCCCTGCCAGTTGCGCTCGATGGATATTGTGATTGCTTCGGCAAGAGGTATTCCTGCTTTGTGCGATTCTCGCTGATAGCCAACAAGTACGGTTTTTGTGATTGCTGCTCGTTTTGATTTTCGGTGGGCAATAAAATCTTCAGCAAGCTGACCTACGATTCCGAATTCAGCGAGCAAATCCGATTCGCTTTTTTTGGTATTTTTTTTATTGTTATTTTGTATAGTGTTTTTATTGTTATTTTGTGTGTGAACTTTTTTCACCAGATCTGATGAACTTTTTTCACCAGTTTCGGAAAAATTTTCACCAGTTTTATCTGATGAACTTTTTTCACCAGTTTCGGAAAAAT
>ERZ773233.178-NODE-178-length-48820-cov-26.308418_pt1 | contig 48820 bp, 40 predicted proteins | sample MGYA00580991_ERZ773233 | MGnify/ENA primary metagenome ERZ773233 (study PRJEB29015, sample SAMEA2738178) | human oral metagenome | biome: human oral; feature: human-associated habitat; material: saliva | place: China | collected 2161 ...
CCCACCGAAACAACTGGGACTAACCCTCCACCAACTCTTTTTGTCCTTTAACCCGTCTATTTGCGCCCTTGGGCGCGGGCTCTACGCCAGCCCACAATAGTCACCCAAACACCAGCTATGGCCACGCCAAAGCCCAGGTTGGTCACAATAGACAAAGTATCTAAGCGCTCTATGTGCATAGGCGGCCCCACCACCTTGGTGTCCTTAGTGTTTTGACACTTAATCACATAGGTGCCAGCAGTGGTTGAGGTAAAACTTCCCGGCGGGAACTGCGAACTGCCTTCCTTATAGGCCACCGCTTTGCCAGCTGGATCGCTCACGCTACAGCTATCAACGTCCATTGTGGTCAGAGGGTAGAGCATGTAGTTAGTCTTGGCTTCTAGGGCCACCTGCCCAGACTCGGGCACCGCCTGCCCAGCCTTAAAGAAACCAGGGCCTCCCGTCAGGTACAACACAGAACCAGCCAGGGTCGCCATGGGCACCACCAGCATCATGAACACGCCGATAACAAACAGACGCCAGCGGCCGCGTTGCTTCTTCTTACGGGGTACAGCCCGGTAGACAAAACGCCCCCCGGGAGCCAGGCGGTAGTGACCAGACGGTTCGCCGTCGTTAGTAACGTTATAGCCCTCGCGGACAGCCGAGCGGCTTGGAGCGTGCGTCCTCTCATCACAAGAAGACTTACGATCCTCACGGTCAGCGCGATCCTTATCGTCAGACCAGTAACTATATCTTCCGGTTATGTTGTCATAGCGGCCATAAACGTGGTCAGAGCGCCCCTCACGCCCGGCCTGGCCTTCATGGCCATGCCCGGCCTCATGATCGCTCAGTCCCTCGGGTCCGGCCAGGCTTTCATGTTCAAAGTGGCCCTCATTTCCGGCTTCGCGCTCACGCTCGGCTTCGCGTTCACGGGCCCGCCTAACATACTCCGCCTCAGCGGCAGCGAAATCGCGCTTAGCAGCGCGGCGTTTAGCCCGACGCTCAGCCAGACGCCGCGCCTTAGCCTCACGCTCACGCTCAGCCTCGCGAGCCTGCTTTTCACGCAGAACGGCCAGCTCCTGCGGGTTCAAACGAACCCCGTATTTGGGCTGGCCGTCCTCAGTTTGGTAATCGCTCACTTGGCCTGACGCAGCAGCTCTAAGGTCTCGCTAGCAACCTGCTCCTGCTTGACGTTAGCAACCACGTTCTCCACGAACAGGCGGCCGAGCACAATCACAGTCACGGTGGGCAGGAAGCCCAGCAGCAAAGAGATCAGGAAGGCCACAAAGCCGTTCGAGTCACTGCCATAGCCGCCATAAATGTTGGTGCTGAAGAATACCGCCACACTCTTGGTGTTAGCAGCAGCTCCCGCACAGATCAGCCAGGTGAAGATGGCGGTGACGGTGATGGTCAGGTTAGCCAGCTTGGCGCCGGTTAGGGCAAAGGACTGCTTGAAACCAAAGTCGAACAGCGCACCAATCGGGCTGGGCTGGGCCGGGGCGGCCGGCGGGTAAGCGCCGTAGCCCTGCTGAGCGGCGTAAGCGTTGGGGTCGTAGCCAACAGCCGGAGCGCTGGCGGCCACAATCGGGTTACCGTAGGCGTCTAGCTGTACACCACCGGCAGCGGTCTGAGCAGAGGGGGCGCCGTAGTAGGCACCTGCGGGGGCAGGGATGTCAGTAGCGGGAGCCGGAGCACCGTAGGGCTGCTGGGGCTGGGGAACCTGGTTGTAGTCAGTCATAAAAGTCTGCCTCCAGTTAGATTTTCTTAGGGCTTTTAACACCCAGTTATGGGTTAGCCCTGATGGACTCCCCCTTAGCCTAACTCGAAAACCTTAGTTTCGTCTGGATCCGCGTTGCACAGTGACTTGTACTTCACCATCACTGCCCGCCGCAAAAACGCGCGCACCTGCGTTAATACGCCACCGCAAAATGCGATTTTCTGCTTGCAGGGCGGCGTTTTGCTCTTCGAGCAGCAAAATCCGGCGGATCCCCTCTAAGTTAATTCCGGCTTGGCTGAGGGTTTGGATATAGCGCAGTTTTTCGACGTCGCTATATGAGTAACGCCGCCCGCGCCCACGCGCCCGCCTGGGACTAACTAAGCCCAGGCGGTCATATTGGCGCAGCGTTTGCGGGTGCATCCCGGCCATTTGCGCGGCCACGGACACCGCATATACGGCCCGGTGGCGGGCGTCAGACTCTAGTAAGCCGATCCCCTGGCCACGGCGTTTCACTTGGATACCGCTTCTTTGAGCTTAGCGCGCGGGTCGGCGTCACCCATGGCGGCGTCGAATTCTTCCAGAGCCTTACGGGCCTCAGCAGATAGCTGCTTGGGCACCGCCACCTCCAAGGTGACTAGCAGGTCAGTGTTGCCCTTGGGGGTGTGGGCGCCCTTTCCACGCAGTCGCACCACGCTTCCCGACGACGTGCCCGGCTTGACCTTAATCTTGCTGAAACTGCCGTCAAAGTTAGGTACCTCAACGACGCCGCCCAGGGCAGCTTCCTTCAAGGAGATCGGTACGCTCAGACGCAGATCTTTACCGTCCTGCTTGAACACCGGGTGGGGGCGAACCTTGATGTTAACCACCATGTCGCCGGCGTCGCCGCCGTCGGTGCCGGGGCGGCCTTTACCGCGCAGACGGATCTTTTGCCCGTCCTTAACCCCCGCCGGGATACGCACCTTAACGGCCCGCCCATCAGCAGTAATTTCCACCATGGTGCCGTTGACGGCGTCACGGAATTCCAGCGTAGCGTCAGTGACTACATCCTGACCGCGCTTGGGGCGCGAGAAGCTGAAGTTGAAAGGTCCGGGGCGTCCGTCGCGGCCGCGTGTAGGCGAGGAGTAGCCGCCAAACATGTTCATCAGGTCATCAAGGTTGATGTCGGCGCCAGCCGTGCCGCCAGCGAAACCGCCTGAGCCAGCACCGCCACCAAACATAGAGCCAAACAGGTCGTTAAAGCCCGCATTGGCCCCACCTGAACCGGAGGTGAAGCGAGCACCGCCACCAGCCATAGAGCGGATGGCGTCATACTGCTTGCGGTCTTGCTCATTAGAGAGCACCGCGTAGGCCTCGCTGACCTCTTTGAACTTCTTCGCAGCCTCGGGATTGTCAGCGTTACGATCCGGGTGGTACTGCTTGGCTAGCTTGCGGTAAGCCTTCTTAATGGCGGTGGCGTCAGCGTCTTTAGCAACACCTAGTACCGCGTAAAAATCCTTAGTCATCCAGTCTTGACTGGCCATAATGTGGTCCCCACCTCCTAAATAAGGGGAAAGTCATTAATAGTTTCTGTTTTGGTTGCCGCTGCTTTTTGGCGGCTTTATTTTTTATAGCGACGGCGCAGGTAAAAGCTCACCTGCGCCGTCGTTATTTGCATGGTGCTTAGGCCGGGTTGGCGACCTGCACGCGAGCGTGGCGTACCACGCGCTCGCCGAGCATGTAACCGGGCTGGATCACCAGGTTCACCGTAGGTTCGGTAACTTCAGTGGAATCCACTGCCATCAGGGCTTCATGCAGGTTGGGGTCGAATACGTCCCCGGCCTGGCCAAAGCGGGTAAGTGAGAACTTGTCTTTCAAGATGTTCTCAATTTTGCTTCCCACCGCTTCAAAGGAACCAACCAGGTCCCCGTGTTGGCGGGCTAGTTCGATCTCATCCAAGACCGGGATTAGCGCTTCCGTGACCTGCTGAGCACCGGCTTCGTGGTGAGAGGCAGCCTGTTCGCGAGAGCGACGCACATAGGCGTTGTACTCCTGCTGCAGGTTGTACAGGTCAGCGTGAGCACGGGCCAGCTGGTCGGTGGCCTCGTCTAGCTTGACCTGTAGCTCCTGGGCACTGACCTGACCAGCCTCGGCCGCCTCCTGGGCGGCGTCGGCTGCGTCTTGGGCCGCGTCAGCCGCGTCCTGGGCAGCCTGGTTGGCGGCGTCGACGGCGTCGGTTACGTCAGCCTCAGCGAAGGCCTCGTTAACCTGGTCAGCTAGGGCCTGTAGGTCCTCGTTTGAGGGCTCAGTGCTCACTTGTTGTCCTCGTCATCAACGATTTCGGCGTCAACGATGTCGTCGTCGGCCTTAGGCTGTGAGCCAGCGGAGGCGCCGGGGAAGCCACTGCCAGCGGCAGGGCCGGCCTGCTCGGAGGCGTACAGGGCCTGACCGATCTTCTGGCCTACCTCATTGAGCTTGTCCTGAGCGGTGCGTACGGCGTTGATGTCGTCGCCCTCAAGGGACTTCTTCAAGTCGGCAACAGCTGCGGAAACCTCAGAGTGGACGTCCTCGGGCAGCTTGTCCTTGTTCTCGCGCAGTAGCTTCTCGATGGCGTAAGCCTGCTGCTCAGCGGCGTTGCGGGTCTCAGCCTCTTCGCGACGCTTCTTGTCCTCAGCGGCGTGAGCTTCGGCTTCCTTGATCATGCGGTCGATGTCCTCCTTGGGCAGGGCGCTGCCGCCGGAGATGGTCATGGACTGCTCCTTGCCAGTGCCCTTGTCCTTAGCGGACACGTGCACAATGCCGTTGGCGTCGATGTCGAAGGAAACCTCAATCTGGGGCACACCGTGCGGAGCCGGGGCGATACCGGTCAGCTCAAAGGTGCCCAGCGGCTTGTTGTCGCGAGCGAACTCACGCTCACCCTGGTAGACCTGGATCAGCACGGAAGGCTGGTTGTCTTCAGCGGTGGAGAAGATCTCGCTGCGCTGAGCCGGGATGGCGGTGTTGCGCTCGATCAGCTTGGTCATGATGCCACCCTTGGTTTCGATACCCAAGGACAGCGGGGTCACGTCGATCAGCAGCACGTCCTTGCGGTCACCCTGGATAACACCGGCCTGCAGGGCGGCACCAACGGCCACAACCTCGTCGGGGTTAACGCCCTTGTTGGGCTCCTTGCCGCCGGTTAGCTGGCGGACAACGTCGCTGACGGCGGGCATACGGGTGGAGCCACCCACCAGCACCACGTGGTCAATGTCGCTGAGCTTGACGCCGGCGTCCTCAATTACCTTGTGGAACGGCAGCTTGGTGCGCTCTAGCAGGTCAGCGGTCATTTCCTCGAACTGGGCGCGGGTTAGCTTCTCGTCCAGGTGGATCGGAGTGCCGTCGGGGCCCATGGACAGGTACTGCTGGTTGATGGTGGTGCTCATGGCGCTGGACAGTTCCTTCTTGGCCTGTTCAGCGGCGTCACGTAGACGCTGCATGGCGATCTTGTCCTTGGACAGGTCTACACCGGTGTTGGACTTTACGCGGTCGATCAGCCACTTGACGATACGGTCATCCCAGTCGTCACCACCGAGGCGGTTGTCACCAGCGGTGGCGCGCACCTGAATGGTGGAGAAGCCGTCGTCGTCCTTACCAACCTCAAGCAGGGAGACGTCGAAGGTACCGCCACCAAGGTCGAATACCAAGATGAGCTCGTCTTCCTTACCCTTTTCGAGGCCGTAAGCCAGGGCGGCTGCGGTGGGCTCGTTGACGATACGGTCAACCTTGAGGCCGGCAATGGTACCGGCATCCTTGGTGGCCTGACGCTGAGCGTCGTTGAAGTAGGCGGGGACGGTGATAACCGCGTTGGTGACGGGCTCACCCAGGTAAGCCTCGGCGTCGGCCTTTAGCTTGGCCAGGATGAAGGCCGAAATCTGCTGGGCGTTGTAGTCCTTGCCGTCAATGTTCACCTTCCAGTCAGTGCCCATGTGGCGCTTGACGGAGGAGATGGTGCGGTCAACGTTGGTTACAGCCTGACGCTTGGCGATGTTGCCAACCAGAATCTCGGGCTTGGCGTCAGGGCCGGTGGCCTTAGAGAAAGCTACTACTGAAGGGGTGGTACGGCCACCTTCAGCGTTAGGGATGATGGTGGGCTCCCCGCCCTCAAGGACGGAGATAGCAGAGTTGGTGGTTCCTAGGTCAATACCCACAGCGCGTGCCATAGTGTGTGCTCCTTAGTTTGTTCTATCTGTAATGTCTTTACTCAAGTATTCAAGTTGAGCCACTGGCTGTCAACTCTCTTCTTGAGTCCACCTAGCTCAACTTTACTAGGGAGTGAATCATTCCCACTATTTGATGTGAGCTGGCACACTTTAAACTTTATGTCCTATCCTGAGCTTGTGGGCCCAGCCAAAGACTCCCCCTCACCACCAAACTCACTGTCAGCTGCTTGGCTAGACTCACGCCGAAAGTTAGGGCGTGGACACCACTGGTTTTGGTCTTCACTAACCGCCATTAACTCTGGCCCTAGCTGGCACCGCGCTGCACGTTGGACCGCCACTGTATGCGGCGGTCTACTTGGCTGCGCCCTAGTTTTGGGGCCTTCCCACGCCACTTTGGGCTTGCTCGGGGCCCAGTGCGCCAATGTTGGGCGTGAGGAGCCACTACGACGGCGCACTGTCTCCATGGTCATTAACGCCCTGGTATCCCTAGGTTTTTTCTTCTTGGGTTGGTACGCAGCCCCCTATCCTTGGCTTCTGCCCCCATTAATCACGGCCATGACTTTTTCGACCGTATGGGTGTGGCACGCCCTGATGGTGGGCCCGCCGGGGCCTACAAACACGGTGTTTGCTGGGGCTTATGGGATTTATATGGCCTCCACCCATTCAAGCGCACTAGAAACAATCGTTTCGGTTAACTCCCTGGCTTTCCTATTTGCTGCCTTAACCTCGATTGCCTTGATTGCCTGGCACCCCAACTCCCCCGCCCGCGAGGCAATCGCCACTGCAGAGGCCGCCGTCGCCGACTATGAAGCCAGCTTTGACAAGCCCCAATATGAGCGCGGGCCGCAACGCTCAGCCGCCTATAGCGCGGTGAATGAGGCCTGGTACACCCTGCGTAGTGCCCGCACCGCCAACGAGCGCCCCCACACTGCCGCCTCACGTCAGCTGCATTCGCGCCTGCGTCGCCTGCATCGGCGCCTGGTGTTGGGGCTGCAAAGTGAGTCTTTTCCAGCCCAAAATCAGGCCACCGGCTCACATTTTTTACGCACCCCCCTGGGCCGACCTCGCCCAAGCTACCTGCTGCGGCGGGCTTTCCATAAGGGCTCTCGCCCTTGGTTAACGGCGGTGCGGGCACTGATTGCGGTACTACTGGCCACCAGCTCTATGCTTTTTTCCCCTACCGCACATACTTCTTGGGCGGTGCTTAGCGCCCTGATTGTGCTGCAAAACGGCACTAGTCGCATGGATATGTCAGTGCGGGCACTGCACCGTGTAGTTGGCACTAGCCTGGGTTTAATTAGTGCTTTGGCGATAATGACGCTGGGGCTGGAGCCGTGGACCAAGCTGGTAATTATTTTTGTCTGCCTGCTGGGGATGAACCTGACGGCGCAGCGCAACTATGGGGTGGCGGTTTTCTTTATCACCACCTACTCGATGCAGATGCTGCCACCCACTGCCCACTACTCCACTTCACTGCTGTTTGCTGACCGCCTGTTGGAGACTTTGGTGGGGGCAGCTACGGCCTTGGTGGCGATTTGGCTGGTAGGCCGCCATGCCCCGGTTTTGTTGGTGCGTCGCCAATATCGTGCGGTTTTGCGGGCTATTACGGCTGTTCTCGACGACGCCGCTCGCGCCGAGGTGGATACTTTGCCGGCCTCTGCGCACCGACGCAACCTAGCTTTTGAACTGTCTCAGTCCGGTACGGTTTTGGCTGGGGCCAGGGCCGACGATGCCGCCAGCCTGGTAGGTTGGCATGAGTTATCGCGGGAAATTTCCCGGTTTGGTTTTGACGTGTTGGCTTCTGTATGGCGCAAATCTAGCGCTGGCCAGGCCCAACAGGCCCAGCTGGCGGCTGCCCAGGCGGCGCAGAATCTACGTGATTTTGTGCGTGACCTGCCCCCGCTTTCAACCACCAATATTGATACTGCCGCGCTAACTAAACGGGTTAGCTTGGCGCGCACCTTATACCTGGCAGATGCCTAAAAATAGAAAGCAGCAAGCTATACAACTTACTGCTTTCTGATTGCTATGTTATGCCAGTATTTTACCGGGCAGGCATTTGTGCCGAAAAATAATGGTTATAGCGGCGTAAGGAGTTAGAAAATTACTTCTCGTCCTTGTGTACGGCGTTCTTAACGCCTTCGATTGCGCCCTCTACAGAGTCCTTGACGTCCTCAACGGCGTCCTTAACCTTGTCAGCGAACTTTTCCGCAGCGCCTTCAGCTTCCGTCTTCTTGTCGCCGGTAACCTTACCCACAACTTCCTTGGCTTCAGCCTTGGCGTGGTTGATGCTGTCCTTGATCGACATAATCGTACTCCTTTTTAGATGGTAGTTAGCTTTTAGGATAATATTTTTTGGAGAAAATTGCTAGGATTTTTTCCCAAAGAATAATGCGACTATGGCGATAACAATTACTGCACCCAAGATAGAGGGAATTAGAGCCTTACCAGCCAGGGCCGGACCCCAGGTACCAAACAGTCTTTGACCCACAAATGAGCCTATTAAACCTGCGACAACGTTGGAGAGTATCCCCATCGAGCCGCCTTTTCTAGTAATCACACCTGCGACAAAACCTATAAAGCCGCCAACAATAATTGACCAGACCAAAATTCCACTCCATTCGTATTATTTATGCGGAAGCTTTTGATTTCTCGTCGACATCGCAACAAACAAAATCTCGTATCTGGCATCAATCAAGAGAGATTGGCACCCAAAAAATAAAATATGTTGCGTAACACCTGCATTTGTTAGCATATCAGAGTTTTGTCCATACACTCAATCACCTACAAACATCCATCCTGTACGTCATCCTGTATGTTTAGGTGGCCACTTACAGCCAGCGTTTATGTCGTTAGGGCTGTTGGTTTGGGTCTGGGCCAGCCTTAGCGGCGGCGTTAGCAACTAGATGCCAAGGCCCCAGATTTAGCGGCCTTGATACCCGCACTATCAGGTCTTGACCCTCGATTAGGCATTGCTTGAGGCTAGCTTGATTGTCGCTGGCAACCCTGCCGGCTTGTTGGCAAGGCTGCGCCCCACCGGCAGCTAGTGGATCATTAAGTGCTTGAGCACCAGCCAGGGCGGCCAGGTCAGCCGCGCTTTGAGCTTTAGCGGCGCCACTATAGGCCGCCGCCACCAGGGCGATCACCCCAGAAAGCAGCAACGCTAAAGCGATTAAAGCCAGTGAAAGTACCGTGCCAGAGCCCTGCTCCCAGCTGCGGGCTTTGCTTTTAACAGGCTGGTTCATGGCTGATCCCGTGGGGCGCAGGCGGTGGCTCGAATGGTCCAACCCAGCATGTTTAGGATGGGTGGCAGTGACACGCTGGCCTGCGCACATTCTCCACTAACACTGATTTGGGCCGCGCCATAAGCCCTAGCCGCTGCCGCATAGGGGTCCTCACCGACCAGCTGCGCCCTGGCCGCCGCATTGGCTGCGCCTACTGCCCGCACCTGCCTGACACCTACAGCAGCCAAGCCCAGCACTAGTGCTAGCACTGCGATAACTGCTGGCAAGGTTAAGGCTAGTTCAGCTGTAACCATGCCCTGGCAGCTGCGACTAGCCCTGCCGGCGCAGGCGCAGCCTCGCCTGCGCCCACAGCGCACACCTAAACCCTGGGGAGTGGTGGCGGCGCAAGTATTTAAGGGCTTGCGCCGCCACCTTGGCATAAGCTGTAGGCGGCCGTTTAATCCGCCCAGGCCCATCAGGACACGCTCAGCGCACTAGATAGTAGCGACTCGATCATTGGGCGTAGCCCACCAGAGCGAATAATCGCCAGTAGCAGCCCAGCAAAGGCTGCGGCTGCCACAGTGCCAATGGCGTACTCGGCTGTGGCCATACCGGCTTCAAGATCTAGGCGCTTATCGCCCTGAGCGCCGCCTTCGGGCTTACCTTCAGGTTTGCCTTCACTCTTAGCGCACTTGGTCTCCACAGCCTCCTTTGCTTCCTTTGCCTCCTTGGCCCCCTTGAGTGAGTCACTGCCAGGCGCCAAAGACGCAGGCGGCCGCTCGTGTACCTGCTCCATGGTTTCCTCCTTTTGCCCTAATTCGGGCAGTTTTAGCTGGATGGGTGGCCTAGTTGACCAACCCGTAAACAGTTTGTGGCGCCTTGGCTAGCACCTGCTTGCAGCCTGTGGATATGGACTGCAGGAGGAAATTTGTTCCCCACCTGTGCTCAAAAAGGCGTCAGCGATGACGCCGCCAACAGAGCGCGAGACACCAGAAAACCTACAGCTTAGAAAAGCTCAGGGAACAAGCCGTGGTTGCCGGGGCGCCAGCGGCCGAAGGCGCGGCAGTTTTAGCCGGCACGCCAATCTTGGCCAGCAGGCTAAGCGCCGTCGCCCCAAAATTTAGGCAGACGCAGCATTAGGCGCCAGCAAGCACGCTGCGGCCCAAATAAACCACGGCCGGCACAATCGCCAACAAAATAAAGGCCGGCAAATGACACAGCCCCAGCGGCAACACCAGCCGTACCGCCAACCGGTTAGCATCCGCGCTAGCCTGGCTTTCACGCTGATCACGAAGGGTTTGCGCCCAAGCTTCAAGCATCGGTAGCGGATTGGCCCCAACCAGCCAAGCCGGCGCTAAACACTGACTAAGCGCCTTATAACCAGCCCGATTTGGCGCAGCTAGGCTCCAAGCCTCATCCCAACTCGCCCCAATTTCCAGCGCCCGCGCCACAAACCCAAAATCCTCGATTTCGCAGGCAAACCCCAACGCCTCCAGGCACCTGGGGATACTGGCGCCACTATGCAACGCCGCGCCACACAGGTCCAGCAGCAAGGCGTCGTCGAACTGGTTAACTTCCTCCTGAGCACGCCCCACCATGCGGGAAGTAACCAGGCGCCCCACACACAAAAACCCTAGCCCACCCAGAGCCGTAATGGTGCCCAGGGCGCCATCGAGCCAAAACTGCCACACCTGTACCCCTAAAAGCGCCCCTAAAGCCACCCCCACCAGCGGTAAAGCAGCCAACATGCGGGCTGTGGCCACCGGCGCCGCCAAAGCCGCATAACGTTGCTGCGCGCCACGCGTGGCCTGCGTGATCATGCCAGCCACCTGCCTTAACACCTGCGCCAAGGGCGCGCCTAGGCACTGAGCTAAACGCTGCCCCGCCAGAGCCGATCTAGCCGCGAGCGCATTGACCCCCGCCTGTTGGCGTCTACTTTGCCCCAGCCACCAGGGGGTTTTGGCCGTAATCAAGCTATGCAGGTAGAGGCTTTCGCCCGCCTCATTGAGCTGGCTGGGCGCCCCGGCCTCGGCTAGGGCTTGGCTCCAGGCTTGGGCGGGCATCTGTCCGCCGGTAAGTCGCACCGACACCTGCACTAGCAGCATATTTAGTGCCACTGGCGGTTTACGTTTAGGTAGGGCCGGCAGTTGCATGGGGTGAGGCCGGCGTAGGGGTGCCCACCAGCACCAGGCCACTAGGGCCAGCAAGCTGGCTAGTAAAAGCGGGTGGGTTTGGATTACTGCTGCGATGGCGCTAAACGCTACTGTCAGGGCGCTCGCGGCCAAGGCAAGCAGGGCGTCGATGGCTTTACAGCTGGCGGCACCTAGTTTGGCTAGTGTTTCTAGTAGCTGCCAGGCCATGGTTAGCTGCCTAGGGCTTGCTCTAGCGTTGACCCAAGGCGCCGCCGCAGTAGTTCTAGGCCCGCACCTGGCACTAGCTGCCCATCATCGTTCCAGGTTAGGGCGTCTTGGCAGATTAGTTCTCCATCTTGGCGCCATAGCACTGCCAGGCTGCGTAGCCGGCGTAGGCCTTGCTGGCGTTCTAGGTGTATTACTGCGTCTAGGGCGCTGGCTGCCTGTAGGTTTAGGGCTTGGGGGGTTAAACCGGCTAGGGCTCCTAGGGCGGCTAGTCTTGCGGGCACATCCACTGCGCTGTTGGCGTGGAGTGTGGCCCAGCCTCCCTCATGGCCGGTGTTGAGGGCGGTGAGTACATCGGCTACTTCACTGCCGCGACATTCCCCCAAAATGAGCCTGTCTGGCCGCATTCTTAAGGCGATTCGCACCAGTTCACTCATATTCACCCCGCCGGCGCCCTCCACATTGGGGCGGCGCTCTTGCAGGTAAACCACGTGTGGGTGGTTGATGCGCAGCTCGCGGCTTTCTTCAATGCACAGCAGCCGCTGTTGGGGCTCAACTAGGGCCACTAGGGTGGCTAGCAGAGTGGTTTTGCCGGTTCCGGTAGCTCCGCTGATCAGGCAGTTTGCCCGTTTTTTGACCAGTAGTTCCAGCACTTTTTGCATCTGCAAGTTAAACATGCCCGCCTGACGCAGCTGCTCAATGGTGAAGGCTTTGGAGCGGAAGGCGCGCAGGGAAATCAGGGTGCCACAGGCGCTGACTGGTTCGAGCACTGCGTGTAGTCGACTGCCGTCGCCCAAGGTGCCGTCCACTACTGGGCTGGCTTGGTCTAGGCGTTTAGCGCAGCTGGCGGCCAGGCGCACCGCTAAAGCGCGGGTGTCTGCCTCGCTCCAGCCTAGTGGTAGTGGGGCGCGTAGTAGCCCTTTTCCTCTATCTACCCACAGTTGGCAGCCGTTAAGCAGCACGTCAGTGACGACGTCGTCGTCTAGGTAACGCTGTAAGGGGCCAGCCCCAGCGATGTCCTCATAAACCCCAATGGCCATGTCCGCCATGGTTTGGGTGTCTGCCACTGGGCTAGTGGCCATGGCTTGGGCCCAGCCTTGGCCACTGGCAATGGCGCGCCGTAGCCGCCCACCCCAGTTTTCCCAGCCGGGGGCGTTTTCGTGGGGAAGGTATCGGCCAGGCAGGCTGCCTTGGGGAGGCTTTGGGGTGGGGCTGTTCTTGCTCGGAGGGTTCCCCCGGCAGGGGTTTTCGCTGAAAACGTCGACGTTAGTCATTTTTCCCCTTTTGCGCCCAAAAGTTAGGGTTGAGCGCCCAGTTAGCGAGGCGCGCCCCCACTTTTTTCTCTGCCCGCTTTAGCCGCAGCGGGTCTAAACCCAGCTGTAGACGCTGGGTTAACTCACGCCGATTAGGCAGGGCACACACTACCGGGGCACCTACCAGTCGGGCTATTTCTTGGCTGGTTAGGTCTGCTCCTTGCTCTCGTAGGGCTAGGGCGCCTAAGCCTGGGCGTACTTCTTGCAGCCAGCCGCGTGCAGCTAGGGCCGCGCGGCGGGTCAGGTCACTTACCAGCAGCACGCGCACAGCTTCGAGCTCATCCCAGGGCAGGTGCGCCAGTTGCAGCGCCGGCAGATCCACTACTGTTAACTGACAGCTGGTGCGTAGGGCGTAGATAGCTTGACTCATTTGCAGCCAGTTTTTAGGCCCGCCTTGGCCGCCACTGCCAGCTAGTACCTTCACGCCGTGATATTTCCCCAGCCCACGTACTAGTCTTTGGGGCCATAGTGGCGACTGATTTTTAGGCAGCTGCCCCCAGCTGGCGCCCTGGCAGTAGCCGCTCCCCAGGTATAGATCCAGGCCACCGTAGGGGTTGGCGTCCACCAGGGCCGCACTCACTGAGGCCTGTGGGGCCGGCGCCCCGAAGCCTGGCCCATCCGGCTGTGCCCCTTGACCCTGGAGCCGGGCTAGCGCTAGCGCCGGGCCGCTACGGATTAGCTCTCTCCCAGCCCACGCCAGTAGCGCGGCGCTATAGGTGGCCCCAATACCGCCCACCGCCCCACACACAAACACCACCTGGCCAAGCTGGCTAGCCTGTTTACTTAGCAGCAGTCGGTATAGCCGCTCCACCTGCATGGGTAGGTTCAGTTCTACTAGCTCGACGCCGTCGGCACGCCCCTCCAACTGGTCCAGTAAGCCCCGGGCATGGGACGCTAAACCCGGCTGGCACACTCCCAGGCAGCTTTCTAGACAGTTTTGGCTAAGGTAAGCGAACTGGCCGGCCATATGCAGCGCATCAACCCCATTAACCCCGCCGCTACCCTGGCCCGCAGCTTGCATGGGTACCTGGATGAAAGCATCCACGCCGGCTATTTGCAGGTGGCAGCGCAGCTGCTCTAAATACTCAAGGGAACCAAACCCCAACACCAAAGGGCCTACACTACGGCCAGCGCCGGGCCTGGACTGATAAGCACTTGTTGTATCAACACCGCCACCAGCGCCGCTGTCACCAATGTCAGGCGCTCTAGAGGCCGGCGCGCTTAACTCGACACTTAAAACCATGCGCAACACCATGCCCCCAGCCAGCCCCAGGGCGCCGCCAGGCTGTGAATAAAAAGCATGGAGTCAAAAAGTTATCCACCTGTGGATCAACTCGGGAAATTTTCAGCTTGCGCTTTTACACTTCATAACACAACTCCTGGAACTCCCTAATGCCGAGGTAACCGCGTGTTTAAAACCCAATTGCGCCTGAAGCAGCCCAGCTCGCGCCGCGCAGGCAGCCCCAACACTGCCCCCAAAACCGCCACCCGCTGGCTACGCCCAGCCCTGGCCACACTAACCACCCTGATGCTAGGCACCGCCGCCCTAGCCCCCACCAGCCCCGCACAGGCTGGAGTTTTCAGCAAAGACCCCAACGGCGACGTCGCCCGCCCCTTCTACTACAACTCCGCTACCCTAGACGGCACCCCGGGCAAGCTACTGCGCCAAGAAGCCGCCGTCAGTGGCATCAACACCCTGGGGATCAGCAAAATTGGGCCCTACAAAGCCCAACGCATCCTCTACTCATCCAAAAACCGCACCGGTAAAGACATTGCCGTCAGCGGCATCGTGATTGAGCCCAAACGCGCCTGGAGCGGTAAAGGCCAGCGCCCCATCATCGCCTACGCCCCGGGCACGCAGGGCATCAGCGACGACTGTGCCCCCTCCTGGAACATCGCCAACTCCATCGGCGACTATGAACAGCTGTTCTTCAAATCTTTCCTGGCAAAAGGCTACGCCGTAGTAGTCACTGACTACGAAGGTCTAGGCACCCCCGGCGCCCACACCTACATGGACCGCGTCTCCCAAGGCCACGCCGTGCTGGACTCAGCCCGCGCCGCCACCCAGCTAAAAGGCTGGGACCTGGGCAAAAACAACCCCATCGTGATTAACGGTTACTCCCAAGGTGGCGGGGCCGCAGCCAGCGCCGCCGAACTAGCCGGCACCTACGCCCCCGAACTGAACATCAAGGGTGCAGCCGCAGGCGCAGTCCCGGCCAACCTCAGCGCCCTACCCGCCAAACTCGACGGCGGCAAATCCGCCCTATTCGAGCTCTACGCCCTCAAAGGCCTAACCACCAGCTACGGCGTCACCCTGCCGCTATCGCCCCACGGCCAGAAGGTAATGCAGCGCGCCACCAACACCTGCGTCATGGGCGGCAGCTTCTACAGCGGCACCCGCCTATCCCAGCTGACCAGCGACGCCACCAACGTGGACCAGCTCATGGCCCAAGAGCCCTACCGCACCATGCTGGCCGAGCAGCGCATCGGTAACCTAAAGCCCACCATGCCCGTACTGCTCACCCACGGGCGTGGCGACGACGTCATCGACTACCAGGTGGGCTCCACCCTGGCCAGCGACTGGTGCGCTCGCGGTGCACGGGTGACTTTCACCCCCAACGACGCCAAGTCGCACGCTGCCGGCGCTAGCGAGCACCTCAAGCAGTCGCTGGTGTTCACCATGCTGGTTTTGGATGGGCTCAGCCCCAACTCTTGCTCGGCCCGCTAATTTTTGGGCCCGGCGCGTTAGTCCCAGGCCTGCCCCCTAAACCAGCCCGCTAACGCGAAGGCTCAGCCCACTAAACCGGCTCACTAATGCGAGGGGTCTGCCCACTAAGCATCCGAGCCCTTTAGCCCGCCAGTTGGCACTCATTCAGTTACGACGACGCCGCTGGCGGGCTTTTGTTTGGCCGGCGAAGCGTTTTAAGCCAGTTAGCGCTGCGTAGTGCCGGCCTGGACGGCGCGTGAGAGCTCACTGCCTTGACGCATCCCCTCCAGCAGCGCCTCAGCCTGCCAAATAATCCAGGCCACCACACCCTCCAAACTGGCACTGGCATAAGCCTGGGCAGCTTCAGCGTAAGCTCCAGGCACGCGTCCCGCGTAATAGTCACTGACACTGACCCCGGTGGGGTCTAGCCCGTCGCGTACACTCAAATGCCGCACTAGCAGCCTCCCTAGCGCCCCATTAGCTAAAGCGAAGGGGCGCACCGTAAGCATTTCGGCGTGTACCAGCGCCAGCCGCACCAGTGCCGGCAGGTTCGGGGTGTCAACTAAAGCCACGATCTGCTCTAGGCGCTCACGCAGCTCCTGGCCCCCCAGGTTCGGTCCCGGCCCGCCTTCAAGCAGGCCCCTACCTTCAAGCAGGCCCCTACCTTCAAGCAGCTGTCCGTCTGCAAACGCTGTCTTTACGTTTTCAACCAGCCCTGCGCTTTCACGTGGGCAGCCCACCACCGCCTCACTGATTAAGCCCCCAACAGCCAGCGGCCCCGCAACGTCACGATGCAAAGTTGCCATAAGCTGCGCCGTCGCCGGCACCACTGGACGAGTACGCCCCACCAAATCAGGCATATAGCCCACCAGGCGACTGTGAGCTCGCCACAAGCCGGTGGCCGCATCCCAAGCAGGGTCTTTACTGGAAGCATGCGCCCCCGCCCCCTCAAGTCCAGCGGCAATTTGTTCACGCAAAGCCTGGGCGCTAACCACCGCCCCCTCAATGGCCGCGCCACTAACCGCCCCGCGCACACTAGCCTCCGCGCGGGCCTCACGCCAACGTTTACGCAGCGCCTCCTGCCAGCGCAACTGGGCCGAGGCCTCATATAAAGCCTCACTTGCAGCCGCTACACGTTCTTCACGGGCCAGTGCCAAACAGGCGTCAATAAGGGCATTAGTGCTCACAAATCAAAGCCTACGCGCTAGGCTCTAAGTGTGAGTACCGAGGCCACCCACCCCACTACGCAGCAAGTTGCCGACTCAGCCCCTCATGGCAGGCGCAGGAGTCACATAATCGCGAGCATTTTTGGCTTGGCACAAGGGGCATGGGTGATGGCCCTAGCCGCCTTCGTAGTCAAATACCAAGGCCCTAACTTTGGCTTCAGCTACCAAGCTGAGCAGTACCTGCTGGCCCTGCCGCTGGCGGTAGCGGCTTTTGTGGTTTGCCGCTGGGTTGAGCGCTACTATGCCCGCAACTCCTCGCTGGGGGCGGTGGTAGCCGGGGTGTTTTTACTAGGTGGTGCCTTGGTGCTGCTGTGGCTGCAAAAGTACTTCACCCTGGGGCTGACCTCATTTGTTTGCGCCATGGTGCTATTTGGTGGGGCCATGGGTATGCGCCGTGCTCGCCGCGCTGGACGGCGTGAGGCGGTTTACGCCCAGCAAATGGCCAAGCTGGACCAGCAGCCCGGCCAGGTGCCGCTGCCGCCGCCTTCGCGTAAATCTGACCACATGCTTTCGCTGGTAATCACCCCTTTACTGACGGTTTTTGCGCTGGTAGCTACTGGTTTTAGCTCCGGGGTGGTTGCTGGTGCGGATGTTTTCGCCGCCAACGCCCACACTTTCAGCCACGGCAAGGTGCTGTTTGCGCTGGTAGCCGGGGCTCTATTGCTGCTGAGTGTGGGGGCGTTAACCGGCACCTCCACCGCCGGGGCAGCCGCCACTTCTGGCACCATTTTGGCTTTCTACCTGGTGCTATGGGTGGGAGTGTGGTTGGGTATCAAACACCCGCTGTTTACTGACCCTAGTAAATACGTCGTGATTGACCCGGTGGTGTGGATTTTCTTGGCGGCAGTGATGTCACCGCTGGCACGCGGCTCACACTGGGCCCGCCAGGCCGGGCGCACCCAAATGGCTACGCAGTTAGCTATGGAAACTAATAAAGCAGCTGCTTAACCCATTAATCCAGACCTAAATATTTTAGGAAAAACATTATTTTAGACACATATTCAGGCAATTCGCACGGTTTTACGGCGTGCCTGGTAGTTAACGCAAAAAATAAGGGATACCTTTGCTTGCGCTATAGCTTTTGCCCAAGGAGACGCTGTGAGTACTAATCGGCCCAACGCAAGCATCTGGGACGACGACGAAGGCGAGGCCCAGCTGCGCCCTACGATGCGTAATAATGCGCATCTTTTCGATGACGAACCTGCAGTTTCTTCACTTTTAGCTGCTAGCGCCGCCAGCGCCGCCGCTGCGGTAGCCGGTTACACTGCCAGTTCTGCCGCTGAGGCCCTCGCGGCCTCGGCTTTGAGTGCCCCCAGCGCCTACTCGGTTGGCAGTGCCTCCTCTGCTTTTAGTGCTCGCTCTGCCGGTAGCGCCCACTCTGCGGTCAGTGCCTCTAGTGCCGCTGTACCTTCGGCTGCTTCTGCGGCTGCGCCTGAGGCCGCTGGAGCTGCGGTTTCTGCACCCACCCCGGATTCAGCTGGTTCAGCCCCGTTAAGTGCGCATTCTGGTGCTACTGTCGACGCCGCCCCTAGCGCTGCTTCAGCCCAGTCTGGTGCCCCTAGCGCTGCTTCTGCCCCGGCTATGCCGCCCAGCCAGGCCCCCAAGTCAGCTCCCAGCGCGCCGGTCAACGGCCCGGTTTTGGGCACCACCCCTTCGGTGCATGTGCCCGCGAGCTCTTTGGCTAACAATGGTGTGCCCGCCATGCTGGCTAACACCCCGCCAGCTACTGGCCGCCGCTACACCAACGCTGAGAACGCACACACTTCTGGCACTTTTGACTCTGCTGCCCGCCGCGCCACCGCCACCACGGCTGCCACCAGCGCCACTGCGGCTACCGGCGCTAGTGCATTAACTGCGGCCAGTGCTGCTGCCGCCTCGGTGACGGCTCAGTCTCCCGCTAGCGCCACCTCGGCTAACATCCCTGAGTCGGCCAATGTCGCCAAGCCGGCTGTTTCTGGTACTAGCGCCGCCAGCTCTGACGCTGCTGGCTCTGCTGACAGCGCTTCTGGCGCCCAGAACGTTGCCACCTCCGCCACCGGCCCGGCCTCCGCCACCAATCCGGCCTCCGCCACCTCTGCTGGCGCTACTAACCCGCAGGCGGGCGCGGTTAACCCGCAGGCGGGCGCAGTGCGTCGTCGTAGCCTGTTTACTGCCGTCCCTCAGCCTGTGCCGGTTGATGAGGACGGCGACGACGAAACCATCCAGGTGCCGGTGGTGCGTGAGGATCTGATCCCGGATTCTTTCTCTGCCGCCAGTGCCTTCTCGGCTAGTGCAGCTTCTGCCAGCGCCGCCTCGGCTGCTGAGAGCGCCTCTGCCGCAGAAACTAGCTCTGCTGCGGAAACTCGCTCTGCTGCAGAAACCAGCTCTAGCGTGAGCGCCGCTAGCGCCCCCTCTAGCCTAGAGCACAGCTCCACTGCGCCCTCCCCGGCTTCTGCCGCCTCTGCCCCGGAAAGCGCCACCCAGGCCAACCAGGCCAACCAGGCAGACCAGGAGACTGTAGACAGCGTCCAGGAGCCAAATGACGCGCATGAAGTTGAGGCCGCCGCTATCCCGCTGCCTACCGACTTTGATGCTCCCTCTGCTATCAGCATTCCTACCCCGCCGCACACGGTGAGCTCGGCTTTGTCGGCAGAGTCCACTTTCTCTATTGATTCTGCGGTTTCTGCCGCCTCTGCCGCCTCTAGCGCGGGTATTACCCTGCCTGCCCCGGCTACCCCAGCCCCAGCCGTGCCGCTCACCCCGGCACAGTCTGTTCCGGTCACCCCGGCTGCCGGCGCTACGGACACAGCCAGCAACGAGCTCAGCAAAACCACCCCAACTGCAGATGCACCCGAGCCGCCGGCTCCCCCGGCCCCTGAGCAGCCTGAAGCCACTGGCGCCGAAGCTGACTTTGCTGACGATGAGGTGGTGGCCAGTGATCACACTGAAACCACCATTATGGACGCCGCCGACATGGAGCTGGAGGAGGTTGTTAAGCCAGTAGTTACCAGCACCTCCCCGGTAGGGGTTGAGCGCCTAGACCACCTGGCCACGGCTGACTCTGCGGATCTGGCCCCGGTGGCCCCCAGCCCCTCTAGCGCGATCTTCGCCTCCACCCGCACCGCTGCTTTCAGCGATTCGGCTAACCAGTCCGATGCGGGCAATGAGGTTGACGACGACGTACTGTTAGCTGGCTCCACAGTGGTTGGTAAGCCCGCCTCGCGCGCTGCCGCGCACTGGGGTGGCACCCTGCTGGCGCTGGTGCTGTTCCCGATCGCCTGGTTCTTGATGCACACCGCTGCTAATGCCCTCACCGGCGCTTTAGCTGATGGCTGGCCTAAGGTCTTCTCCACCGCTGGCATCATTGAGCTGGGCATGGCGGCGGTGCTGCTGATCGTGGTGATGGCGACGGCGACCCGCTCTTCTCTGGGTACCTTCGTCACCGGTATTACTACCTTGCTGATTGGTTTGCCCTTTGTGGTGGTGCCTTCGATTACCAAGCAGTACCTGGGTGATTTCCTGGCCAATATGGCTTTGCAGTCTCGCTTTGGCCGGATCCTGTCTGAAGCCGTTCTTAACGACGGCGTCAGCGGCCGCCTGGTGATCATTGGCTTGTTCCTGATCATGCTGGGCGTGGTTTCGCACTCTACCCGTCGCGCTGGACGCCGCGAGCGCCTAGTGATGGATCGTGCCAACACTAAAAAGTAGCCTGCTAGCACTAAAACCTGTTAGCTAACACTAAATATAGCCTGTTAGCTAACAACGCTGGCCCCCGGACTTAAGGTCCGGGGGCCAGTTACGTTTTGTGCGTGTTAGCGCGTTAGCGCCGTCTGAGGGACACCTGATTAACGGCCAGCGGGCCGGCTAAAGGCCGGCCCAGGGCGCCACCGCGTAGCGGTTTAGTACGCTAACCGCATCCGCACATTAAGCGCTACGCAGCAGGCGCGCTAGCGGGTAACCATGTGGTGGTGCTGTGTAGCACCAAAAATAGCCTCGTTGTCGTACTCGAAGTTGGCGGGGGTGATGGGTTTACCGGCAGCCATTTCGGCGCGCATATGGGCCACTACCGCATCCAGAGTGCCGAATTTAGCGGCCACTAGGCGCTGACGCTGATAACCCACCCCGTTGCGACTGATGTCGTCCAAGGTGGCCAGGTCATCTAGGCAGCCCAGGTCTGCAGCGGCAGGTTCTAGTTCTTTAAGCAGTAGCGGCAGGGTGTCGGTAATGAGCGCCTCATCGCCGTGGATGTTTTCGATCAAAATCGCTTCCATGCCGTAGCGGGCGGCGCGCCACTTGTTTTCGTCCAGGAACCAGGGCGAAATGGTTTCTAGGGTTTCACCCTTATCTAGGCGTCGTGAGGCGGTTTCTACCAGGGCATGTACCAGGGCGGCAATGGCGCGCACCTCGGTTAAGTTAGTGGCGGCGTCGGCCACGCGCACTTCAATGGTGCCCAGGCGCGGTGAGGGGCGGATATCCCAGCGGATCTCGTCGAAGTGGTCAATCACGCCGGTTTTGAGCATGTCGTCGGTGTAGTGTTCCAGGTCCTGCCAGCGCTCAAATAGGCGCGGTACGCCCGCTGTGGGCAGTTGCTGGAACACCATGGCGCGGTTATCGCAGTAGGCAGTGTCTACACCCGCCCAGAACGGGGAGGAGGCACTGAGGATCTGCATATGCGGCAGTTTGGTGGCCAGGTAGTTCAAGATCGGCATGACCTTGGCGCGGTCCTCAATACCCACATGCACGTGGGTGCCAAATAGCAGCATTTGCCGGCCCCAGAACTGGGTGCGGTTAACTAGCTCGGCGTAGCGGACTGAGTCTGACACGCGCTGGAAAATCGGGTCAGCAAAGGGGTGTGAGCCGGCGCTGGCCAGGTCGATGCGCAGCGGTTCTAGCACCGGGCGTAGCAGCTCTATGCCTTCTTGTAGATCGGCGGCGCAGGCGGCCACGGAGAACTGTTTGCGCGAAACTAGCTCCACCGTGTTGCGTAGCATCTCCCCATGCACCAGCGGGGTGTCGGGGTGGGTGCGGTGGAGCTGGTCAATTACCCAGTCACCACATTGGCGTAGGTTTTCGTCGTCGCAGTCAATTAGCTGAAGCTCCCACTCCACGCCAATGCTGCTACGGTCCGACTTGGCAAAGTCGATGGCCATTTTTTCTCCTTTACGACGCCGCCCTGCTTTAGGGCTTATATGGCGCCGTTTGTTTTGGGCCAGCTTAGGCGCAGTATGTGCTTAGGCGGTGCGCTGGTAGCGCTCGACAAAGCGGGTAATTAGCTGGTTAGCGCTAAGTACATCAGCGCTGTCGCAACGCGCTATGACGGCGGCCTTCTGGTCGGCAGGGTAGTAGGTGTCCCCGTAGGTGTTGATGCGGATATGCATGCCTTTACGGGTAATTTCGGGGTGGAACTGGGTGCCGTAAACGTTTTTACCCCAGCGCAGCATTTGCACGTGGCAAAAGTCCCCGGTGGCGAGAATTGAGGCCCCCTTGGGCAGTAGCCCAACAGCTTGCGAGTGACCAGTGTAGGAGTAAAAAACTGGGCCTGCGTGGGCGGTAAGCGGGTCGCGGTGACCGTCGTCGGTAAGGCTGATACGGGGGGCCTGCAGGTCCTCCCCGAAGCCGTCTACCAGTTTGCCACCACTAGCTAGGCTCAGCGCCTGCAAGCCAAAGCAGATACCCAGGGTGGGGAAGTCTTGGTCGATCAGGCGCTTAGCTAACGCGCGTACGCGCCGCTCCACGCGCTGATGCTCGGGGGATTTGTCCTCGCCGTGGAAGCCGAAGGGAGAACCCGTAATGATTACCCCGCTGTAGTCGCGTTGCAGGTTTAGGGTTTCCGGCTCACATGCATCGGTATCTAGCAGATCCATGACCTCTAGATCCTCATCACCTAGGCGCCCGTACATTCGCAGCGTGTTTAACTCATCAGTGGCAATGTCTCCGGTGGGACGGCAAACAGCCACAAGGAATGGTAAACGCGCGGTTGCGGGTGCCGATTCAGTGTGCATACATTGCACGCTACCAGTAACCATCAGCAACGCACACTATGACAATGGTTAAAACAAAACGCCCCAGGAGCTTTACTCCTGAGACGCAGTTTATGAGTCGGGGTGACAGGATTTGAACCTGCGGCCTCTTCGTCCCGAACGAAGCGCGCTACCAAGCTGCGCCACACCCCGTGGTGCCTGCCTATCATAGCGTGTTTAGCAACCTTAAAGCCAATCGCAACCCAAACTTGGGGTGTGTAGCGTGTTACAAACAGCTATTTAGCGGGCGGTGAGGGTCAGCAGGGTGGCTTCAGGGCGGCAGGCGGTACGTACCGGCGTAAACGGGCTGGTTCCCAACCCTGCCGACACATGCAGGTAGGCTTGGCGCTCCTCAATAGCCGGGGCGAGGCCCTTGTGGATGGCTTTGAAGCTGGCAGGCCAGGTGCTTAGGCCGCTGGCCTGAGCTGGGGGTAGATCGCAGTTGGACACTAGCGCCCCATAGCCAGGTAGGCACAGTTGGCCTCCATGGGTGTGTCCAGCCAAAATTAACTGGGCGCCGTCGGCCACCATCTGGTCTAGCACGCGCTGGTAGGGGGCGTGGGTTACGCCAATTTTCACGACGGCGGCGCTAGTGTCCCCTGCAGCGCTCTCCCCCGCAGCTACCTCCGGGAAGGCGTCGTCGTCGGCATGAGCATCAGCCACACCCACTAGCTCGATGAGCTGGCCGGCTGCTTCCACTGTGTCGCGACAGTTATCCAGGTCTTTCCAACCGCCAGCTAGCTGCATGTCACGTACTTCCTCCCAGGGTAGTACGGGCAGGTCAGTAACCGGATCATCGTTGCTACGCGGGTCGCGGCGCAGGTAGCGGGTGGGTGAACGGAAAACCGTGCCGTGACGGTCGTGATCACCGAGCACAAATGCGCCGGGGAAGGCCAGTAGCGGCTCCAGGGCCTCACCTAGGGCGCTTACGCCACCTAGGGTAGATAGATTGTCGCCGGTGTTAATAACCAGGTCTGGCTCATTATCTGCTAGTGCCCGCACCCACGCCACCCGGGCTTTGGTAGCTCCTGTTAGGTGCAGGTCAGCAATATGCAGCAGCTTGATGGGCGCCGAGCCGGGGGCGAGTACGGGCACCTCAATGCGACGCAGCACCGGCCAGCGAGCCTCGATTAGGCTCCACCCTAGGGTTGCCACCCCCACGCCGCCGACAGTGCCGACGGCGCAGGCTAGTTGTTTAAGCGCACTCACTGGCCGTTCCCGCTGTTGCGACGGTCCTGGGGGGTGCCGGTGGAGTTGTCAGCATTCAAACCGTTGGTGGTGGTGTTGCCCCCCTGGGAGTTGTTGTAGTTGCCGTTGGTGCCGGTACCGTTGTTGTTGTAGTTGCCGTTGGTGCCAGTACCGTTGTTGTTGTAGTTGCCATTGTTGCCGGTACCGTTGTTGTTAGTACCGCCATTGTTATTGCCGTTGTTGTTGTTATTGTTGTTGTGTCCGGTATTGCCCTGGGGGGTGGCCCCGGTGTTGCCGACGGAGCTGTTGCCACCCAGGCTGACCTGGTTGAACTGCTGAACTTCAGTGCCCGAAAGAGCCGAGTTCATGTAGTCACGCCACAGCGGGGTGGGCAGGTCAGAACCATACATGGTGGAGTAGTAGCGACCACCAATAACCTGGCCGTTCATGGGGGAGTTACCCTCAGAGTGGCCTACCCACACGGCGGTGGACAGCTGCGGCACAAAGCCCACAAACCAGGCGTTATCCATTTCTTCGGTAGTACCGGTCTTACCTGCGCTAGGCCGGTTAAGGGCAGCCGCTGCGCCAGTACCGTTCCCCTTCATTACATAAGTCAGGGTCAATGCCACCTGATCTGCGTGAGTGGGGTCCATAACCTGACGGCAGGCAGTTGAGGGGACCTTGATCTCAGTGCCGTCATCCTTGGTTACCTTGGTGATGGCGGTGGGCGGGCAGTAGGTGCCGTGAGCCGCGAAGGTGGCGTAAACATTGGCCATGGTGATCGGAGCTACGTTCATGGTGCCCAGCACCATGGAGGGGTTGTGGTCGATTTCCCCGCCATCAACCGTGGTTATACCCAGATCCTTAGCCATAGCGGTGACCGCGCACAGGTCCATACGGCTAAGCATGTATACGTAGCTAACGTTTACCGACAGGGCAGTAGCGTTAATAACCGTGTGGTTAACGTTTTCTGAAGCATTAGCGTTGGCCACGGTCCAGTTTTCAATGGCGAAACCCGGGTCACAACTGGCGTGGAAGTCACCGGTAGTGAAGGTGTGGGGGGCACCGCCTAGCACCGTGTAGCCAGACATGCCCCGTTGGTACCACTGGGCCAAAACAATCGGCTTGAAGGATGAACCAGGCTGGAAACCACCAGTGTTAGAGCCGCCGTGCTTAGAGTCGGCCGCGTAGGACAGCTTAGTGGCGGTGGGGTCATCATTGCTGGGCTCACCATAGTTGGTATTTTGCACCATGGTAATGATCTTGCCGGTGCCCGGCTCGATAGATACTAGTGCACCCTTAACGTTGGACTCATCCCCAGTGGGCAGCCAGTTAGCCATGGTGTCGTAAGCGGCCTGCTGCTTGGCCATGTCCAAGGTGGTGGTGATCTGCAGACCACCGCGTAGCAGCAGCTGACGGCGAGTAGCCTCATCCTTACCGTAGGCGTCGTTAGTGAGGATCTCACGCACCACGTATTCACAGAAGTAGGCGGCACTCTTGGTTACGCCGCTAGAGCCTGAGCCACAGCCGCCGACGGCGTTGGTTACCTTCAGCATGGAGTCGATGCTCTGACTGGTGGCTTCCTTGTACTGCTCCTGAGTGATGAACTTTTCCTCAAGCATCTTCTTGAGCACCCAGTCACGGCGGGTCTTAGCCGCATCAGGGTTGGTGATGGGGTCGTAGCGGGTAGGCCAGTTGGTCATACCGGCCAGCAGTGCAGATTCACCTACGCTCAGACTGTCGGCACCGTGAGAGAAGTAGTGGCGGCTGGCAGCCTCAATACCGTAGGTAGAAGGGCCGAAGGCCGCAATGTTGAGGTAGCCCTCTAGGATCTGCGCCTTGGTGTAGCGCTTTTCCAGTGTCAAAGCGTATTTAGCTTCACGTAGTTTACGGGCCGGGGTGGCAGCGCGGGCAGCCTCCACCGCCTCGGGGTCGCTAGCCTGCAAACCCGCCTCAATAAGCACGTTTTTAACGTATTGCTGAGTCAAGGTAGAGGCACCCTGGGTGGAACCTCCGGCTGCGTTGGTAGCTACCGCACGCAACATACCCGACAGGTCTACACCCTTGTGCTTGTAGAAACGCTTATCCTCAACGGACACGATAGCGTTTTGGGCGTTCTTGGAAATCTTGGCTAGCGGCACAACAATGCGGTTTTCCGCGTAGAACTGAGCGATAGTTTGCCCAGCAGAGCCCTTTAGATAGGAGATCTGGGAGGGCTGAAGCACGTTGAAGTCGCTAGGTAGCTCGTCAAACAGCTGCACTGAGGCATCTGTAAGAACCGAAGCAGCCCCTACAAAGGGCAGCGCGAAACCGGCAGCGAACACGCCGCCACCAACGGCCAACATAAAGAATGAGAGCAATGCGGCAAGTAGCTCCCGGGGAGAGGAGAGGGAGACTCTCGAGCTAGCAGACTTCGACATAGTCCCTAGCCTACGTCATAACGCAAGCAATGAGACAGAGCGGCTTGGTAACACTTCTGGATACGCAGGCCGAAATTTTTGTTAGGACCAATACCTGGTTTCACTCTATTTTTGTGCCAATTTGGAAAATTTTGAAATAACGTGCAGCGAGAATTTGAATCCACGGACAAACAGGCGTAGAGTCTGGGGGTGAGCTGAGTAACAAAGAAGTGCTCGCCTGGACAAATGAAAGTAGTTCCAAAATGAATAATGAAATTCATTCCTGGACCCAATTGGCAGCGTGTGCCGGCACAGACACCACCCTGCTGTTTGGAAAGGGGGCCGAGCAGCGGGAAGCGCGCGAATTGTGCTACTCCTGCCCGGTGCGTTTGCAGTGCCTGGCCGAAGCCCTCAATGGCGACTCTAGCTTTGGAGTTTGGGGCGGCTTAACTGAACGCGAACGCCGCGCCTTGATCCGCAATATGCCCCACATCACTGACTGGACTGCCTGGCTTTCCAGCGACGACGCCCTGGCTCAGGAAATCCGCCAACTACGCAAGCCTGCCCGCACCTCCCTACTACGGCGCAAGCCCAGCCTGAGCGAGGCTACCTCTCACGCCGCCACCACGCGCGCCGCAGCTTAAGATCAGACCACTTCAAAGCATCCCTAACTCCACCCTTTTCACCCAGCTAACAGGTAGGGTGTAATCATGACTACTTGGGAATACGCAACCGTGCCGCTAATCACGCACGCAACTAAGCAAATCTTGGATCAGTGGGGTGCCGACGGTTGGGAACTAGTCCAAATCGTTCCCGGCCCGGCAGGTACCGAAAACCTAATCGCCTATCTCAAGCGCCCCACCAACTAGTGGCCTCCTTAAGCGCTAGCGTCACTACATAAATCAGTGCCCGGCCGTTTAATACGACCGGGCACTAAAACTTGTGAGCGCTATTTATACGCGTTTATCAGCGGGCGCGGCGCTTGAGACGCTCGACGTCGATAAGGGTTACAGCGCGCCCCTCCAGGCGGATCCAGCCACGGGAAACGAACTCGGCCAGAGACTTGTTAATGGTCTCGCGCGAAGCTCCAACTAGCTGAGCTAGCTCTTCCTGGGTTAGGTCGTGGGGGACATGGATGCCGTCTTCAGTGGGTGCACCAAAGCGCTCAGCCAGGTCCAGCAGGGCCTTGGCTACACGCCCAGGAACATCGGAGAAGACCAGGTCAGCCAGGGCAATGTTGGTGCGGCGCAGACGCACCGCGAGGGCACGCAGCATGTCCTTGGCCAGCGTGGGATGAGAGTCAATGAAACCCATTAGCTGGTTGTGCTCTAGAGCCAGCAGCTCAGTGGTGGCCACGGCAGTAGCAGTGGTAGAGCGCGGGCCCGGGTCAAATAGAGTTAGCTCGCCGACTACTTCGCCGGGACCTAGGACCGCTAGTAGGTTCTCACGGCCATCAACAGAGGTGTGACCTAGCTTCACCTTACCGGTGAGCAGGATGTATAGGCGGTCGCCGGAGTCACCTTCATTGAATAGAACCTCACCACGGCGCAGAGTTGTCTGCGACATCATGCCACGTAGCTCTTCTCGCTCCTCAGGCGACATACGCTCAAAGAGTGGGATGCGCGCAATGATGCTGTCTTCCATATTGCGTCTCCTCGTTTGGGGATCAGGTAGCCGTCAAAGGGCTGATTATTGACTAATTTACCACACCTGTGACGTGATCCACTAGAGATTTTGGGCATTTATACTCAGTTTTGCCAAAGTTGAGGGTGATAGCGTTTGCGCAGATCAGTGTCGTTTTCACTGATTTTGCCCTAGTTTTCGTGACAGTTTGACATGAAGTTGTCAGACCTATAGCCCGTTAATACTATTTTGCGCCAGCTACCCTAAACCGCACTTTAGGTACCGTTTTTTGGCTCGTTTACAATCCCTGTGCCCAGCTAATTTTCAGGCTTCCTCGGGTTTAAGACACCAAGCGTTTATCTGGTGAAATTGTAATGACTAGCCCCCTCAACCTGCCCTAATCGGCTACCCTGGAAGGGTGCCTCAGGTTGAAACAAAAGCAAACTACCGCGCCCGCATGGCTCAGCGCCAAAGCGTCATTATCGGTACCTGTCTAGTTCTAATGGTTATTGCTACGGCCCTCGGTTTGGTCGTAGGCACTGGGCTAGTCAAAGTACCAGACCCTGGCTTCCAAGCCGTCCCCACCCCCACGCTAGTTAAACGCATCCCGGTATGCCCTGCCGCCCAAGCGGTTACTGGCGAAATCACTGACATTAGCGTCAATATCTACAACGGCACCAAGAAGGCCGGTTTGGCAGGTAGCGCCGAAACTAACCTGAAAGACACTGGTTTAACTGTGCTTAGCACCGGTGACTGGGCCGAGGGTGCCTATGACGGCAATGTGCTGCTCACCGCCGGACCAGCGGGTATCACCAATGCTTACACCGTGGCCCAGGTATTTAGCGGCACGGTAGTGGTCCAGCAGGACCCGCGCGCCTCTTCTTCTGACACCACTGTTAACGTAGTTTTAGGCGCCCAGTACAACCACGGCATCAAGTCTGCTGCGGAAATGGCTGCCATTAAGTCTGGCTCCCCCATCACCGCTCCTGCCGGTTGTTCTCAGCCCACTGCAGCCGCATCTGAGGGCAAGAAGTGACCTTTTGCTTGCGCTCGTATTCACCTTTTTACAGCTAGGAATTGTTAGCGCATTAACCTACTTCAAGCTGGCCCCCTGGGCCCGCGCTTATATAAAGGCTGTGGGTGACGCCCCCGGCGAAGCTTGTAAAGACCCACTGCTAGTAGCCGCTTTAACCAATCGAGGCATGGCGGTTAGCATGCTACTAGGTGGCGCACTTTTGGCGGGGGTGCTGTCACTACCTCAGGCGCTAACTGGCACGGCTGCGACGCGGTCACTATCCCTGTCCGTGCCGGTACTAGGCGCCCTGATCCCTGCCGCCCTGGTGGACTGGCGCGTGCAACACCTACCCACCCGCCTGCTTTCGGTTGCCGGCGCAGTACTACTTTTTGGGATGGCTTTAGCCTGGCTAGGCCCGCAAGTAGCGCCTGCTAGTATCGACGACGTCGCCACTCCCCTACGCGCTGGCGACTTACTGCGGGCTTTGGGTGGGGGCGCCCTGGTGTATATTGCCCTGGCTGCATTGAGTTTGCTGCCGCAGCTGTGGGGGCGAGCCCCGGGGATTGGTATGGGCGACGCGAATTTGTATGTGGTGCTAGGGCCGCTGTTGGCTTTGCATGGCTGGAGTACCCTGCTAATGGGCTTGTATTTGGGTTTTTTCTTTGGTGGTCTGGTGGCGCTGACTTTGCTACTTAGCGGCAGGTTGAAACTTAAGGGACGTATCGCTTTTGGGCCTTGGTTGATGGCGGGGGCCGCAGCGGCCCTGGCGCTGAGTGTGTCCTAACTACTACTGCCACAGCATTAGCTTGCGGCGAAATTAGGTCTAGACTGGTGGTCTGGCAGCGCTCGGACGACGACGCTCGAACGCGCCAGACGCACGGGCTCTGCCGCATGGACCCCTTTTTTCCATTGCGACAGGAGACAGTAAATGTCTAAGGCAGGTTTTTGGACCCTGCACGGTGACGGCCGCTCGGTAAAGCCGGGAGACGTCGTCGCCCCCCACGAACGTCTAACCTGGCCGCGCACCATCGGGATTGGTGTGCAGCACGTGGTAGCTATGTTCGGCGCTACCTTCCTGGTGCCGCTGCTCACCGGATTCTCCCCTACTACTACTTTGTTCTTCTCCGGCCTGGGTACCTTGCTGTTCCTAGGAATTACTGCCGGACGTTTACCTTCCTATCTAGGTAGTTCTTTTGCCCTGATTGCCCCTATTGGTGCAGTCACTGGCTACAACGCTTCTAATGGCGGTTTGATTGACCCACACAAGGCCTCCCTAGCTCAGGGAGGCATTATTGCGGTGGGTCTAACCCTGGCGGTTATTGGTCTGCTGGTGCACTTTGTGGGTGCCAGCTGGATCGACAAGCTGATGCCTCCAGTGGTTACCGGTGCGATTGTGTCCCTGATCGGTTTTAACCTGGCCCCTTCAGCCTGGAACAACGTTAAACAGGCTCCTATCACCGCCACCGTCACCATTGTGTCTATCCTGCTGATCACGGTGCTGTTTAAGGGCATCATTGGGCGCCTGTCCATTTTGATTGGTGTACTGATTGGTTACGCCACCGCCGTGGCCCTGGGTGAAGTGGACTTCTCCGCTATCGACAAGGCCGCCGTCGTGGGTCTACCCACCTTCCAGGCTCCCAGCTTCGACATTAAGTACCTGGGTGTGTTTGTGCCCGTGGTGCTGGTGCTGGTGGCTGAGAACGTGGGTCACGTTAAGTCCGTGTCCGCTATGACCGGCGAAAACCTGGACAACATCACCGGCCGCGCTCTGTTTGCCGACGGCGTTTCCACCATGCTCGCTGGTAGCGGTGGCGGTTCTGGTACCACCACTTACGCCGAGAACATCGGTGTTATGGCTGCTACCCGCGTCTACTCCAGCGCCGCCTATGTGGTGGCCGGCGTTTCTGCCCTGGCGCTGAGCCTGCTGCCTAAGTTCGGTGCGGTTATCGCTACCATCCCCGCCGGTGTGCTGGGCGGCGCCGCCACGGTCCTGTACGGCATGATCGGTATGCTGGGTGTGCGTATTTGGGTGCAGAACAAGGTTGACTTCTCTGACCCGGTAAACCTCAACACTGCGGCTGTGGCGATGGTTGTGGCTATCGCTGACTACACCTGGGTAGTGGGCGACATGTCCTTCTCCGGTATTGCCCTGGGCTCCTTCGGCGCCATCATCATCTACCACCTGATGCGCGCTATCTCGAAGCTGCGTGGCACCAACCTGGAAAGCCCCTCCCCCGCCTCAGCACCTGCCGGCGTGGAACTGGAAGGCCCGGCCTACTCCAAGCGCCACAAGCAGGCTCCTAAGGCTGACGAGCAGGAGTAACTGATCGCTAGCTAATAGCACTAGGGTCACTTATGTTTCACGTGAAACATAAGTGACCCTTATCTGGGATACCTAAACTACTGTGGCCGCCTAGGACTGCCTTGAGCGCGGGCACGCCTAGTTTTGAGTGTCGGCACGCCTAGCTTCGAGGGCTGGCAGATCTACCTTGATAGTTGACGGCTGAGTTAATGTTGCGCCCTGCGGCCCAGCTGGGCAAACTTAAGACATGAGCGTATCCGGCGTATTTGCACACCAGCCCCCCAATAGTAATGCCGGCGCTAATCAAATCAGCCACCCGGGCCAGATTGTTCCTGACGATTTTGTGTTTCCAGGTACACAAGAGGTAAATCCTCGTGAGGTATTTGCTTTTGCGGGCTACAACGCTCCGCAACAAAAAACTCCAGCAATCTGCTTCATCGCCCTGGCATCACTACTACTATCCCCAATTCCCGGGGTAGTTCTCATAACCATGGCTTTGGGGATTTTTGCGATCGTCGAATCTAAGCGGGCTGGCTATCGCGGCTGGGTAATCTCCTGGATCTCCACTATTATTTCCTGCCTGGTTTTTGCCATTTACCTCCTGGTAAGTCTATAAGTAGCGCCACTTTGCAAGCCAGTGGGCGGCACAGCTAACCCGACAGCGCACGCTAGCCACATAAGCTCCAAGCGCCGTCGTCTAACGCAAACGACGCCATCAAACCCGGCCCTCCGGGCGCCGTCGTCTAACGCAAACGGCGCCGTCGAGGGCCCCGGGGACACTGTCGAAAAACGCAACCAGCAGGCCTTATAGATCCCCACGCTTTTGCAGGCGCTGCAAGGACAGGTAACCCAGCGGGATCGGGATCCAAAAGGTAACCAGACGGTAAACCAACACCGCAGACACGGCCACACCGCTAGGCACCCCGGCAGTAACCAAACCACCGGTGAGAGCCAATTCCACCGGACCCAAACCACCAGGCGAAGGCACCACAGAACCAACCGTGTTAGAAGCCAGGTAAGTAATCGCCAGCACCGCGAAAGGTAGCGAATAGCCAAAGGCCCACAGTGAAGCCCCGAAAGACAAAATGTAGGCCAGCGACAAAATCACGGTACCCAACACGCCCACACCCATACGAGTGGGGTTGGAAGCCAACCACACCAGACGCGGCCACACCTGCTTAACAGTGGGCTCAATATGCACCCAAATCCAGTTGCGCAGCTGCGGCACCGCCAAAGCTGCCGCAGCCAGCAAAATCGCCACCACTACCGCAACCAGCACCCAGCCAGAAGGCAACGACAAGCCCGAAGAAGTACCAGTGGTAGCCGCCAAAATACCCAGCAGCACCACAGTCACCACAAACTGGGAAACCTGCACCAACGCCACGGTGGCCACACCCACCGCCGTCGGCACCCCCTTACGGTTAAGGAAACGCAAGTTCATAGCCGCCCCACCCACACCAGCCGGGGCTACCAGCGCCACCACAGAAGAAGCAAAATGCACCTCGGTAGCCCGAATCAAACCCAGCTTGTTGGGGGTGAAAGCCACCAGCGTCATGCCGGCGCCCACATAGGTGGCCAGCGAGAACACCAGCGCCGCCAAGAACCACCAGAAATTAGCTTGCTCAACCGCCGCAGAAATCTGGGTGAAGTTCATCTGCCCCAGCACCGTCCACAGCGCCACCACACCCACAATCGCCATGAAAATAGTGCGGGCAGAGAAACGGTTAATCTTGGCAGGTTCAGCCTGGGCCGTAGGCACCAACGCCACCAGTGCGTCACGCAGCTCCTGCAAAATCTTGCCGCGTCGCCCCATGGCAGCGCGGGTAGAGCGCGGCAGTACCACCTTTTGCAGCATCGGCGCGATAGAAGCTACCTGATCGCGATCCAGCACCCGTGAGGCGGAGGCAATGGCCCGCTCCACCCCCACATTTAGCGCCACCAGGGCCAGGGTTTGGGCTAGGTCCATGCGGCGCGATAGCTCAGAGGAGGCCAGTTCGCCGTCATCCCAGTCGGTTAGCCAAATATGCTCGCTGGCGTCCACCAGCACACTTTGATCACTGATGGCACGGTGGGCTAGACCAACCGTGTGAGCGCGACGCAGCTGGGTCCACAAATCCAGCAAAGTCTCGTCAGAGATTTGGTCGCCTAACTGCCCAAATGCGCGCGGGGAAACAATATGTTCAGTGACCAGCAGCATTGATTCTTCTGCCTCGGCCACGCCCAGAATTTGCGGGGCCCGCACCGCCCGGCTGCGCGCCATCTGGTTCATCATCACCGTGTTTTCTGCACTGGCGCGCACCGAATAGTTTTTCGCTGGGGCCAGGCCGCGCGTGCGTAGGGTGTCCCAGGCAGTGGATAGAAAACCCACCACGTGCGTGTCGGTGTCCATCACGGTCAGGTCATAGCGTTTGCCGTCTTGGTCCCACACCGCGTAGATGCGGTGAATGTTTTCGCTTTGACACTGCCACAGTTCTTCAGCTAGCTCCAGCTCGTGACTGCAGTCGTAGTCGGGTAAGGGGGTAAGTTTTTCGTCGTTGCCCACCGGGGCCAGGGTTTGGGGGGTTTCAGTTTCGACGACGGCGCCATCGTCTTGGGTGGAAACGATCGGGTTTTCACGTACTTTCTCGGTGTAACCAAGCTGGGAGTCGGTACGTACCTGCCAGGCTTGCAGGGGGGCTTGGCGCGGGTTTAGACGCACCACCTTGACAGCGTCCACACCGCAGCGGCGCAGGCCGCGCGCCAGAGCCACCCCCGTGGCGTTTTCGCTTGCCACGCCCATAATGTAAAGCACTAAGTAGCTGGCGATAAGACCCAACAGCACTGAGGCCACCGCTGCCAGCAGGGTAATAGCTGAGCGTAGCACCGAAACACCCACCACAATTCCCAGCAGCCACCAGGAAGTTTTTACCAGTTTGGATTGGTGTTTACCGGAAGCCAAAATAACTGCAGCCAAGGCGCCATAGGTGGGCGAGAGAATCTCGTAGGTGTTTAGGTTACGGTAGGAGATCATGCCGTTGCGCACCTGGTCAAACACCGGCAGCTGCAACAGGTACATGAACAGCACAGAAAGTAGATAAGCGCAGACCAAGGCGATCAGGGCTTGGCCTGAGCGCCACCAGTCCTTATGCAGCAAAGCGCGCCCCATCAACGCTAGGGGCAGAGCTAAAGTGACGATACCTTCAAAGGCTTGCAGCGGGAACACCAGCACCCGGCGCAGCAGCTGGGAAAAGACGGTCTGTACGTCATAAATGACAGCGGTGGTGGTTTCCTGGGCGAACACAGCCAGTAGAAAAACCGTTACTAGACCTAGCGCGCAGACACCGGCAAATAGTAGGTCGCGGGTGCGATGTTCGCGCCGCTCTAGGGTGTCAACCAAGGTTAGGGTGCTGGTTTCCACCAAAGTTGGTTGCGGTTCCGCCTGGGAGGTGATGCCTACTCGGGGAAAACCAACTGGGCGGGCCGAGTTGGCGGACTCAGCCGGGGCGCTGGGTTTTTCGACGGCGGTAGCTACCCGGCTATCCGGGGTGGCGGTGGGGCTACCGGCCGCAGATTGATCTGGCGCTTGGGTCATAGGGCTAGTCTATGAAACTAGGCCTTATATCCCCACTAAATGGGGATAGCTCATTAGGGATATTTTATTTTGTCCGCTGCACCTTCCAAGACACTATCTAGTGTGCATAACAAAGCGCACACCCGGGCTAGCAGCCCAAAGTGCGCGCTTTAATTCGAAGTAGCCAGACTATTCTATGTCACTTCATACTGTCAGATCACTTCACGCGGCGTAGTCGCAGCGAGTTAGACACTACGATCACGCTGCTCATAGCCATAGTGGCCCCGGCGATCATGGGGTTGAGCAAACCCGCCATGGCTAGCGGGATTGCGGCCACGTTGTAGGCGAAAGCCCAGAACAGGTTCTGCTTAATGATGCGCAGCGTAGCGCGCGAAACCTTGATAGCAGCCACAACTGCCTCCAGGTCGGCACGTACTAGCGTGATGTCGGCGGCCTCAATGGCCACATCCGAGCCAGTGCCCATGGCCATACCCAAACCGGCAGCGCCCGCCTGGGCTAGAGCGGCGGCGTCGTTAACACCGTCACCCACCATGGCCACATTAGCCCCCTCACTTTGCAGGCGAGCCACCACGTCGCGTTTATCCTCGGGCAGTACCTGGGCGATTACGTCATCAATACCCACCTGGGCGGCGATGAACTTGGCGGCGCGCTCATTGTCACCGGTGAGCAGGATGGGACGCAGCCCCATGGCTTTGAGCTCACTGATGGCTTTGGCGGTGGTGGGCTTGGGTTCGTCGCGCACAGCTAGGGCGGCACGCAAGCGCAATGATTTTGGATCCGGCCCTGAGGCCACTAGCACCACGGTGGCGCCGGTGTCTTCTAGGGCTCGTACCTGGGCTTCAGCCTGCTCAAGGCTTACGCCCTGCTGGCTCAGCCAGGTGGCTTTACCGACGACGGCGTAGCTCTGGCCTGCTGCGTGGGCTACCGTGGCGCTCACCCCACGACCAGCATGGTTAGTGAACTCGCTGATCTGGGGCGCCTGGACGCCGTCTAGTTGTGTGCCTGCCACAATAGCGCGGGCTACTGGGTGTTCAGAGGGAATCTCTAGCGCCTGGGCTAGGGCCAAGGTTTGCAGCTGGGCTGGACTTAGGGCGACCCCCTCCCCCAAGTCCACAACCGTGGCGCCGTCGCTAGCAGCACCGGCCTCAGCACCGGCTGCACCGGCCTGAGCACCAGCGCCGCCAGCGTCACTTACGGCGGCGTCGTCGAAAAATACCGCCTGAGCCAGGTGCATTACCCCTGTGGTGACCGTACCGGTCTTATCCAGCACCACCGTGTCAATGCGGCGGGTAGATTCAAGCACCTCCGGGCCACGAATAACCACACCCAACTGGGCGGCGCGGCCAGTACCCACCAGCAGGGCGGTAGGCGTAGCCAAACCCAAGGCGCAGGGGCAGGCAATTACCAGTACCGCCACTGCCGCTGTAATCGCGGCCTGGGCGTTGTGGCCGGTAGCCAGCCAACCTAGGAAAGTTAAAGCAGCCAGAGCTAAAACCGTGGGCACAAACACTGAGCTGACCCGGTCAGCCAGGCGCTGCACCGGCGCCTTTTCCGCCTGGGCAGCAGTAACCACCTGGGCAATACGCGACAATGTGGTGCCCGCACCCACCCGGGTGGCGCGCACAACTAGCGTGCCCGAAGTATTCACGGTGGCGCCGGTAACCTCGTCACCTGCACTTACATCCACCGGCAAAGATTCACCGGTCAGCAAGGAAGCATCAATGGCGCTGTGACCCTCAACCACCACGCCGTCAGTGGCAATTTTTTCGCCCGGACGCACCCGGAAACGATCGCCCACCTGCAGGCGGTCAATCGGAATTTCCGTAACCGAGCCGTCAGCGTTAACCCGCGCAGCAGTTTTGGCGCCCAGCTGCAAAAGCTTACGCAGCGAGTCACCCGAGCGGTGACGCACCCGCGCCTCCGCCAAACGCCCCGTGAGCAGGAAAGTCACGATCCAGGCGGCAGACTCAAAATACATGTGGGCGTGCTCGCTTTGGGCGCGCGGAATGAACTCCATGCTCATACGCATACCCAACATGCCGGCGCCCCCAAAAATCAGCGCCCACAGGCTCCACAAGGTGGCGGTAATAACCCCCAGGGAAACCAGGGTGTCCATGGTGGTGGAGCCGTGGCGCAAGTTAGTGAAAGCAGCCTTGTGGAAAGGCCAAGCACACCAAGTCACCACCGGCAGGGCCAGTGCGGCCACAACCCACTGCCAGCCATAGAACTGGGCGGCGCTCACCATAGAGATCACCATCAGTGGCACTGATAGCGTGACCGCCACGATCAGGCGACGGCGCAGGTCAGCGGCATGGGCCAGGTGGCGGGCTTCCTGCTTGCGCATAGCCTCGACGGCGCCGTCCTCCACCTTGGTCACGGTGGCGCTGTAACCAGCTTTTTCCACCACGGCCACCAGCTGCTGGGGATCTACCGGCGCGCTTAGCTCAACGTGGGCTGATTCGGTAGCTAGGTTAACTGAGGCGTTAACGCCAGCCACTTTGTTCAGTTTTTTCTCCACGCGCGCCACGCAGGAGGCACACGTCATCCCACCCACGCTCAAATCTACGCTGCCATGACTGGCGCTAGTTGAGGTGGTTTCTTGGATATCAGTCATTAAGGCGCCGCCTCACTCGTCGCGCTCGATCGCTTCCAGGGTGTAGTTGCCGGCTTCATCGACGGCGTCGGCCAGGGCCTGGTCGTCTAGGCGCACGTCAGAAACCACCATTACGTCAGAGACGCCACCCTTGTTCAGGATTACTGAAACGTTCTTGACACCCTCAACCTCTTCTAGCTCTTCACTCACGTGACGCACGCAGTTAGAGCAGGTCAGGCCCGAAACCTTGAGGACGGTGGTGCGGTCGATGTTTTCAGCCATTTTCTTCTCCTAAATGTGTTGCCTAACCAGCCACAACGCAGCTGGCAGCTATAAATATGGGCTAGCCGGCCTGTAGACAGCTTTAAAACTGTCCCCCCAAGCACGACTAGCCCAACCGGGATATGCCCCGAATTATTCCTAGTTAATCCTCTAGGTGGCGCACCAAACTTTCAGCCAAGCCCACGTAGGTGCCTGGGGTTAGCGCCAGCAGGCGAGCTTCGACGTCGGCAGGCATACCCAGCTCAGCGATAAAGTCACGCATAGCCTGGCCGGTAACCCGCTTGCCACGGGTCAGTTCCTTGAGGCGCTCGTAGGGGTCAGCCATGCCGGTGGCGCCAGCGACGGCGGCCGCACGCATAGCCTGTTGCACCGGCTCACCCAGCACCTCCCAGGTGGCGTCTAGGTCTTCAGCCAGGCGACGCTCATCCACATCCAGGCCGCCCAGGCCGCCGCGCACATTAGAGATAGCCAGCAACGAGTGGCCCAGGGCCACACCCACATTGCGCTGGGTGGTGGAGTCAGTCAGGTCGCGTTGCAGGCGGCTGGTGACCAAGGTGGCCGCTAGGGAATCTAGTAGCGCACAGGAAATCTCAAAGTTGGCTTCACCGTTTTCAAAACGAATCGGGTTGACCTTGTGCGGCATGGTGGAGGAGCCGGTAGAGCCCTGGGCGCTTAGACGCTGGTGGAAGTAGCCCAAAGAAATGTAGGTCCACACGTCGGTGGCCAGGTTGTGGGCAATACGGTTGTAACGGGCCACGTCGCTGTACAGCTCAGCCTGCCAGTCGTGGGATTCAATCTGGGTGGTTAGCGGGTTCCAAATCAGGCCCAGGTGCTCCACGAAACCGCGTGAAACAGCCTCCCAGTCAGCTCCCGGCACGGAAACCACGTGAGCGCCGTAAGTGCCGGTGGCGCCGTTGATCTTACCCAGGTATTCGGTGCCTTCAATGCGGCGCAGCTGGCGGCTCAGGCGCCAAGCCAACACAGCCAGTTCCTTACCAAAAGTGGAAGGGGTGGCCGGCTGACCGTGGGTGCGGCACAGCATGGGCACAGCCTTGTACTGGCGAGCCATTTCGCTGAGGTCATCCACCAGGCCCTGGGCGGCCGGCAGCCACACCTGCTTGATAGCTGAGCGGATGGTTAGGGCGTAGGCCAGGTTGTTGATGTCTTCACTGGTGCAGAAAATGTGCACAATCTCGTGCACCTGGGGCAGCACCGTGTCTTGACCCAGCACCTGGGGGGCGGCGTCTAGGCGACGCTTAAGCAGGTACTCCACAGCTTTCACGTCGTGGCGGGTGACTGCCTCAATTTCAGCCAGTTCATCAATTTCTGCGCGGCCAAAACTGGAAACAATACCGCGCAGGTACTGCTTCTCAGCGGCAGAGAACTTGGGTGCGCCCGGCAAAACCTCGTTATCGGTGAGGTAAATCAGCCATTCAACTTCCACATGCACGCGAGCGCGGTTCAAAGCAGCTTCAGACAGGTGGTCTACCAGCGGCGAGGCGGCGGCGCGGTAGCGTCCGTCCAACACCCCCAGAGCCAGTGGCGGGTTTACCTCAGCTAGGTTTACACGGGATAGGGGCAGGTCAGCAGTCTCAGCACAACTCATGCGCTAATTGTCTCAGCTGACCTGCCCCCAACACCAGAGGCCCGGTTTAACGTGGTTTTAGGCCACTTTTTTGCCGGGGCTTACGCCGGCTTAGGCGCGGGCGCGTAACGGATTGGCTCGTCCGTAACGGATGCGCTGCGCACCCCGGGGTGCGCAGCCGCGCCTGCACCTGTGCCTGAGCCCGCACGCGCAAGCCCGTGCCTGCGCCTAAGCTCGGACCCGCGAGCGCACGCGCCGTCGGTTTTAGCGACGGTGCAGGTAGTCGCGTAGTTTGCCAGAGCGCAGCGCCCCACCGGCGGCCACTAGTCCCCCGGCTACCAGCATTAGGCCTCCGGCCACACCGGTAACCGCCAGCGAGCCGTGGTGCGAGGCGCCGCTGTTACCAGCAAAAGCTACCTTCCCGGAGCCCTTTGAGGAGGGTAGCGGTGAGGGCTTTAGTGCTGCCCTGCCGGTAGGCATGGGGCTGGCACTGGGCACGGCACTAGCCGTAGGCATAGCGCTAGCCGTAGGTGCGGCGGTGGGGCTGGGCGCAGCGGTCGGCGTGGCAGTGGGCGACGCCGTCGGGGCCGGGGTGGGGCTTTGCGTAGGCTGCTCGGTGGGCTGCGGGGTGGGAGCGGCCGGCAGCATCCGGCGCTTACCTAGGTTCTGGTCGAAGCGGGTTACCGGGTAGGTGACCTGGTTGTCGCCCTGGGTGTAGGTCAGCGTCAGCGTGGCATCCAGGTAGCCCTGCTTAGCTTCCTGCTCGCTTACCACATAGCCGCTGGTTAAGCACCACATGGTCGTGCCAGGCGCAATGTCGCCGCTGCAAGATTCAATTTCGGTGCCCTTGGGGCCCTTGGCGCTATCGATGTGCAGGGTATTACTGGTGTTGTTGACGATGCTCCAGTGGAAGGGCAGCTTTTCGCCAGCCTGGTAGGGGTTGGCCACGATGTCGCGGGTGTAGTCGCTGCGCTCGCCGACCACGGTCAGTGCGATCAGCTCAGGGGTGGTGAGTTTGAGCTCCACTGAGCCGCGCAGGGTGTACTGGCCTGCCTCCAAGGTGGCGTCCACGTGATAGGTGTCGGCCACAATGTCCTTGGTGGCGGTGACCTTGACGTTTACGGTGGCAGACTCGCCAGGCTTTAGTGCCGGGGTGGCTACCAGCTCGCTGCTGACGTTTTCGGGCAGGCCGGTTAGGCGCATGGAGCCAGCCGGTAGGGCGACGTCGTCGTCATTGCGGATAGTGACGCTTACGCTGGTACTTTCCCCGGCCCCCAAGCTGACGCTAGCGGGGGCGAAGTTAGCGCAGAACGGCTTTAGCCACTCGCGCCCGAAGGTGCCTACGCGGATTTCCTTGTCGGTTTTAGTTTCATAGGCGACGGCGAAAGTGCCGTCCTTGAGGGCAGTCACCGAGGAGTAGGCGTGCGGGCCGTAGTGGTAGACGCGGCTAACGGGCCAGGTGGCGCCGTTGTCGCAGGAGTAGCGCACGTTACCGGTGATGCGGTTGATCCACTGGCCTTTACGGTCAACATCTATCTGCCAGTTGTAGGGGCTGTTGTTGGCGTTGGTGAACAGCAGCTCCTTGGCGGCCTTACCGCTGGTGGCCTGGGGGTTCATACGGGTAATGCCGGCGTTTACTTCCGGGTCTACCAGGGCAGTGTCAAGGTACTGGTTCTTCCAGTTGACGCCGCCGTCATCAGAAATAGCGACTAGGCGCCCCACCCCGTCACCCCAGTTGCGCGAGTTAAGCATGAGGCGGCCGTCGCTTAGCTCAACCACCTTGTTTTCGTTGAAGCTGTTGCCGATCCGGTTACCGGCGTGCCAGGTGGCGCCGTGGTCGTCAGAGTAAACCGAGTAGGCGTAACCGTTGTGGGCTGAGTCAGTGCCGATGTATTGCTGCACCAGGCGCCCAGCGTATTTGCCGTGCTTAACTTGAATGCCGTTACCGGAGGTGGCGAAGGTGCCGGTGATGCCCTTGGGCTTAACCACATTAGTGATCAGACGGTGGGTCCAGGTTTTGCCGTTGTCGGTGGAGGTGGAAACCTCGGCGCTCATAACGTTGCGGTCGGCGTCGTCGTCAGAGTCAACAGACTGGAAGAAACCCGCATCCTTAGAGTAGACATGGAAGTTGAACAAAATATTCTTTTCCGCGTCATACACATATGAGGGGTCTGAATAGCCCTGCTTTTGGGCGCCGGGAACGCCCGCGTGGATGACGGTTTGTTCGCCCCAGGTGCGCCCGCCGTCAGTGGAGCGACGCTGCAGAATCGAGTTGGGGTTGGGGGCGTCCCTTAGGCTGGGGCGTCCGTCGTAGGAAACTACTAGATCACCGTTGTTTAGCTGCACGATTGAGGGGATGCGGTAAACCGGGAATTTACCGTCGCCACCATTGGCAACTGCTTGCGAGATGAAATCCTGGCCAGATTCGGTGGCAGTTACGCCAGGGGTTAAAACTACACCGGTAAACGATAAGGTCAGTGCAGCCAGTGCGGCTGCGGTTTTAGCGTGGACACCCTTTGGGGACACGGGAACTCCTTCATTGGCGCTCAGGGGGGCTAGTGCGGGCCTGTGCACTTCGCTGTTGTGATTTTAAGCTTAACTGCGCGAAATTGTTACATAATGTGACTTTTTCGTTAGCTTTTGCGTCACTTTCGCTCTTGGGTGGCGGTGACGGTGGCTTTTTTCTTGGGGCGACGGCGGCTTCTTGCGCAGGGCCGACGGCGCCGTCGTCGTCAAAAGCCAAGCCAGGGCCGCCGCCGTCGTGGCTGTAAAGTGAGGCAGCGCCGTCGAGACCAAAGCACACCAAAGCACGCACAACCCACCCTTAGCTGAGCGCGTGCGCCGCGCCAAAAGCGCACAAGCTTGTTAGGCCTAAAAGTAGCTTGGCAAAATATAGGTGTGGCTGTAGCTATACCTTCTTCTGCGCGAGTGCTGCTTGAGCACTTGCCACCTAAGGTGGCCACCCGCATCAGTGAGACTGTGGCTATCGCCAACCTAATTCGCCTAATTGCGCGTTTGGAGGCGGCGCGGGCCACCGTCCTACTAACGCTGACTTTTTTGCTGGCCATAACCCTGGGCATTAACAACCACTCACTTTTACCCTTCCGGGTTGGGCCATTTTGCTCCCTAGCGTTATGCCTGATCAGCGCCTATTGGGGTGGAAAAATCATCACCCAACACACGCGCGTAGCCTACGACAACGGCACTGACGCCCTGGTGCGCACCGACGCCCTAACCCCCACCGCCTCAGCTGCAGCCGCCCAAACCGCCATGGAAATTTCGCAAATGCTAATTTCCGGGGTGCTGTTTGCGGGCGTAATGCTGGGCACGCTACCCCACATGCAATTTCAAAAAGCCAGTTGGCTGGCTGTGGGCGTGGTGGTGATGGGTTCACTGACCTCTTCACTCGCGTTACTGTGGGCAGTGATTTGGCCGCATGCGCCGCGCCGCTGGATGCGGATAGTTAACGCACTTATCGGCACCTGGATTTGCGTGATGTGGTGGTCTGGGCCGCTGGCTGCACTCATGCACCACAAACCTGACATGCTGCTGGGCTGGCTTAACCAGTACAGTTTCTTTTCTGATGATCCCACCTGGCCGGTAGTCATTTACGGCTTTATGGCTGAAGGCATCTCCTATGTGGCCCTATATATGCTGCGTAAAAGTGCCGCCTGGAATAACCCTTCGGCAGCCCTGCGCCAAGCTATGGAGATCACCGGGCCGCGCTGGGCTGGGCCGGGGGCTGTGGCCCTAACCCAGGAGGCGCAGCTATGGCCACAGCTGACCGTGGCGCAAACTTTTGAAACCCTTGATGGTCTGCGCGGTTTCACTGAGCCGCCACCCCACCGTGAGCAGATGCTGCAAGCGTGTAAAACTCTTTTGCCCCCGCTCGATAAATTTATTGACGAATGCACTTTTAGCGAGCGTGAACTGGTGTTATTGGTGTGGGCGCTGAGCCAGGAGGCGGATCTGATTTTGATTCACCGCCACGAGAGTTACCAGCTCTTACCACGTTCTATGCAGATTGTGTGCCGGCAACTGGTTAAACAGCGTATGGCTGAAGGGGTGCGTTTTGACTTCTCCCCCGCCTACGACGACGACCTGCTGAGACTAATCTGCTCAGGCCAGTAGCCTGTCCGGGCCAGTAATTCACTCAGCCCCTAACATCGCACCTACAGACACTGCCGCAACCCCACTGCCGCAACCATGCTCACTCTGCACGAATTGCCTTTATAGGCCCACTCTACGAGTTCTAATTACGAATTAATGCACCGGTGGGGAACTTTTTTACCCCCACAGCTTTATCCACACCCCTAAAGCTACCACTTGACTTAGCACCTTAGCGTTTAGTCATGAGTAACTTGCATTACGTTAGGCAGCTGGCTATAAACGCTAAAAGCCAGGTGCCAGCCATTCCCAACCAGTGGCGTGGGAGCGCGGCGCAGGCCGCTGGTCAGTCTTTAGCGCAACTAAGCGCCGCCATAAACGTGCTGATCGGCGCCGTCGACAATGATATTCAGGCGCTAAGCACCCCAAGCTAGGTCTAGTCATGGGCGACATTGTCTACGTTTCTGGGCCCGATAAAAATCTGCATGTGGATCCGCAGGTACTAATGAGGCTGAAACGGCAGGTTATGAAAGTTCACTCATTGCTGGAACAAGCCAACAATGCCTATAAGGTGGCTCGCACAGAGCCCATTCCCAGGGCACTAGAGCTACCTCCTATGCCGCTACAGCCCTCGCCGTTATTTCCTCAGCCCTCACCCAAGCGGCTGCCCCCTGAGCTGGACGCCGCCACAACCAAGGCTTTAAAAACCTGCATCAGTCAGTGTGAAACTAACGCTGACGCCCTACAAGTGGGCTATAACCTCTACACCGATGCCGAAGTTAAAGCACAGGGGCTGTGGAAATTAGAGGGACTTAAACGCGCCAATCCTGTCTCTATGGCTAAGCGTAAGAGGAACAATTTTCTAAGTGAATCTGCAGTGCGCGCCGAGCTACGCAAATACGGCCTAGATAACCCTCAAACTCTGCAGAAAAAGCTTAAAGCGTTAGGAATAGATATTGATTTAGAGGACGCTAAAGCTATTTATCAGATAGTGATATTGCTGGTTCGTAGTGGCTATGGGGGCTGGTTAATTAGTGAAGCGCCTGCTTTAATTGCTATTTATAAAGCTAGCCCTAGCCTTGGCGCATTTCTGCAGGCAGCCATGGTTTACGCCGGCGCTTTTCTGGGGCCTGAAGCTAAACTATCCTTGTCCGGGGTAAAGGCGCAGCTAACCTATGGAATTGCAGATGGCAATAAGATTTATTGGCGCGGTAAATGGGTTGACCCAAAAGAACTTAGCGATGTTGAGGCCACCAACTACTACTTGGCGTATCTAGCTGGCGGGAAAAAGAATTACCGACTCACCCTGATCAGCGACGGCCTGCGTATGGATATGCCTTCCCCCGCTATGGGGCCGCTCAGTTTCTCTTTTAGCTCTAGCTTGGGCGCTGAGCTAGCTGCGGCCGTGTTGGCAGGTATAGCAAAAACTGCCGGCGGGGTAGGCCAGGCCAGTCAGGTTAAGTTCAAGCCATTAACAAGTAAATATGACGGCTCGGTGGCTGACACCATTAACTACTGCGATCACATCAACTCTCCTGATCCACAAACTGGAGCTTTTTCTATCATTAAAACCACCTATTCTGATGGAACCTGCTCCTACCAGGTGATTTTGCCGGGCACACAACAGTGGACTGCGAGCCAGTCAAATCCCCAGGATCTACTAACTAACTTGCAGGCTAACGCCGGCGCTGGTGACGACTACTCGCAGCTGGTGGTTGCCGCCATGACTAAGGCCGGCATTAAAAGCACTGACCCGGTATGCATTTACGGCCACTCCCAGGGTGGGATTGTGGCCACGAACCTAACCGCTAATGCGCAGGTGCGGGCGCGTTTCAATATTGTGGCTACAGCTACCGCCGGTAGCCCCACCGGCAATAGCGTAATTCCACCAGGTACACAGTATTTGAGCATGGAAAACGCCGACGATATCGTGCCCAGCTTAGACGGCAAGGCGCCGGTTAGCGCCACTAACCGCACCAATGTAGTCACTGTGCATCAGGGCGGCGATCAGCATGATCAGCGTGTCTATGCGCGTTCAGCTAAGCAGTTACCTAATGAGCCGGGCGCGCAAACCTTTAATAGGGCTTGGAACCAGGATGCGGGTAAAACTGTGGTTTCGCGTCAGCAGGCCACTTTCCAAATTAAACGCACCCCGGTAGCAGAGCCTGCCCCCATGCCTTCACCGCAGCCAGCGCCCACCCCACGCCAGGCGGCGCCAAGCCAGCCACAAGCAACTCCACCGCAGCCAGTCTCAAGCAGGCCCGGCCCACAACCTAGCCCTGGGCCCAGCCCAAACAAGCCGACGCCGCACTAGAGGCGGCGTCGGGCAATTAGCCAGGTTCAATTATCGAAGCAGATTTAAGGCAGGAAAATGGCCACAATCATCACGATACTAATAATGATTTCGCTGACCCCAACCACGCGGGGGCGAATCACCTTGGCGCGCTTGCGTACCCTCTGGCGCTGCATAAGTGGCAGTACTAGGGCGCGCGCAGTTAACACCACCCAAAAGGCCAGGTTGGTCCAGCCGATCAGGCCGGCACTGGCCGCATATGCCACCAGAGCTAGCCCCACCAGGTGGAAGCCAAAGCTAAGGCAGATCATGGCGAGCTTGCCTCGGCCACGAATCATGGATTTTACGTAGGGAACCGTGCCCACGAAATAGCCGCTAACCAATGCAGTAACCAGCCAGGCCCAGTGCCAGCCGGTTAGGTTTTGAGGACCCCCAAAGCTTTCTAGGGTGTCCGCGCCCTTCTCTAAGCCTAGGAATCCGCCGGCACCGCCAGTGGCGACGTCGTAGCTGACTGCGGTCATTAGCGTGGCCGCAAGCGTGGTGGTGACGCCGCTAAGCAGCGAGCGCTCTTTACCTATGCGCACCTGCCACAGGGCCAGCGCCAATAGCGGGGCGAAAACTGCGGCCCAGCGGATCAGGTAGGGGGCGCTGATTAGGCTCGCCAGCCCAGCTATAGCGCAAATTGCCGAATACCAGATCATGGGCACCAGCAGCAGTAGGCGCTTAGCTTCTGAGCGGGTGCGTAGCCACTGGGTCCAGGCCCAGAACGCAAAATAGCCCATCCAGAAAGCCGGCCAGATCAGCAGGTAATGCCAAGACCAACCCCCAATAAAGGCCCCCACCAGGGGTGGAATGATCAGCATCCCCCAGGCGCCATGCTGGTTAGGCACCCAGGCACGGGTGCTGGGACGGCGCCTAATTTGCTCAGCGGTAGGGCGCCGCCCAGGGCGTTCTTGCGCGCGCTGTTGTGCAGCAGCTGAAGCAGCAGCAAGCGGCTGGCCGCTAGCTAGCAATACGTCATCTTCCGGGCCTGGCAGTGACTGTTGGAAGGGCACAGAGCTGATGGCCTCGTCAGCGGTGATGTCACTATCTGGGTCTTGATACTCCACCTTTGGCATGCTGGAGCTGGGGCGCGTCTGGCGGGCTCCAGCTGACATAGCTGGCAGCTTGGCACCCGCGTCAGGGCTGGCAGCGGAGGGCACTGAAGAGGTAGAGCTCATGGCCTTATTCTAGGGAAAAACCTTATATATTTAGCTGACACGGTGTAGCAGTCTGTTCGTGCTTGCCATAACTGGGATGTACATAACTGGGCCGCAAACAAACTGGGGCCGGGCACTAATGCACCCGACCCCAGTTAGCTAAGCGAGATTAGTTGGCTAGCGCTGCGCTAACTACGCTCTTGGCTTCCTTTTGAACTTCCTTTAGGTGCTCTTCACCCAGGAAGGACTCGGCGTAAATCTTGTACACATCCTCAGTGCCGGAGGGACGGGCCGCAAACCAAGCATCCTTGGTGGTGACCTTCAGGCCGCCGATCGGCTCGTTGTTACCCGGGGCGCGTACCAGGCGCTGCTCGATGGGTTCACCAGCCAGCTCAGTGGCGGTGACGTTCTCGGGAGAAAGTGCGGCCAGCTTGGCCTTTTCTTCCTTGGTGGCAGCGGCGTCAACACGGGCGTAGGCCGAAGCACCGAAGCGCTCCACCTGCTCAACGTGTAGCTGCGAGGGGCTCTTGCCGGTGACGGCGATGATCTCGCTGGCCAGCAGGGCCAGGATGATGCCGTCCTTGTCGGTGGTCCATACCTCGCCGTTGAAACGCAGGAAGGAAGCTCCCGCGCTTTCCTCACCACCGAAGCCCACGGAGCCGTCTAGCAGGCCGGGCACGAAGTGCTTGAAGCCTACGGGCACCTCCACCAGCTTGCGGCCAATGGATGCCACCACGCGGTCAATCAGGCTGGAGGAAACCAGGGTCTTGCCTACGGCGCAGTTTTCACCCCAGCCGGGACGGTGGGTGAACAGGTACTCGATGGCCACAGCCAGGAAGTGGTTGGGGTTCATTAGGCCGTCGGGGGTGACGATGCCGTGACGGTCAGAGTCGGCGTCGTTACCGGTGGCGACGTCGTAGGGGGTGGCGCCAGAAGCGTCGGGGGTCATGGCGTTACGCAGGGAGGCCATGGCGTAGGGCGAGGAGCAGTCCATGCGGATCTTGCCATCCCAGTCCAGAGTCATGAAGGACCAGGCGGGGTCTACCTTGGGGTTGACCACGGTGAGGTTGAGGCCGTATCGCTCGCCAATCTCAGCCCAGTATTCAACCGAGGCGCCACCTAGCGGGTCTGCACCGATGCGCACGCCAGCCTTGCGAATGGCCTCCATGTCAACCACATTGGCCAGGTCAGCTACGTACAGTTCACGGTAGTCGTGGCGGATTACCAGCTCACTCTTGAGGGCCTCGTCGATGGGCACGCGCGGCACGTTGCGCCAGGCGCCGTCCACTAGTAGTTCGTTGGCGCGGTTGGCGATCCAACCAGTGGCGTCAGAACCGGCAGGGCCACCGGTGGGCGGGTTGTACTTGAAACCACCATCGCGCGGAGGATTGTGGCTAGGGGTGACAACAATACCGTCAGCTAGGCCGGGTCCGGAGGTGCGTACGCCCTCGGGGGTGCCAACGCCGTTAGCTACCAGGATGGAGTGGGAGACGGCCGGGGTGGGGGTGTAGGAGTCGCGAGAGTCGATAGCGACCTTCACGCCGGCGCCTACCAGCACCTCGACAGCGGAGCGCCAGGCCGGTAATGATAGGGCGTGAGTGTCGCGGCCCAGGTAGAGCACACCGTCGGTGCCCTGGGAGGCGCGGTACTCAACGATTGCGGCGGTGGTTGCCACAATGTGGGCTTCGTTGAAAGCAGTGTCTAGGGAGGAGCCACGGTGACCGGAGGTGCCGAAAACTACGCGCTGAGCGGGTACGGCAGGGTCCGGTACCAGGTCGTAGTAGGCCTGGCGAACTTCTTCGACATTGATGAGATCTTCAGATAAGGCGGGTTGGCCAGCTCGTTCATGCATGTCTGTAGTGTGGCACAGCTTACCCACAAAAATCACCCCCATCACAAACAAATACATGTAAATACAGGCAAAATCATCCCTTCCCTATGATTTTTCCATGGGGTTTTATAGGCA
>ERZ773233.182-NODE-182-length-48475-cov-6.616481_pt1 | contig 48475 bp, 48 predicted proteins | sample MGYA00580991_ERZ773233 | MGnify/ENA primary metagenome ERZ773233 (study PRJEB29015, sample SAMEA2738178) | human oral metagenome | biome: human oral; feature: human-associated habitat; material: saliva | place: China | collected 2161 ...
TGGCGGGCGGTCTGGCGGGCGGTGCGGTTCGTGCTCATGGCTCTAGCGTATGCATGCATACGCCCCGCCAGCAAGCCGCTAGCGGGGCGTATCCGGTGACGTGCGTCACTCTAGAAGATCTTGGCCCGGCGCAGAACCTCCCGCACCGGGGCCGCGTCCCGGCCGTGAGCGTGCAGCGAGCCGTTGTCCGGGTCGAGCTCGACGGTGGCGGTGGCGTAGGACCCCCACGGCCGGGCCTCCCTCAGGACGATCCGCGAGCCGCTGTGCTCGGCCAAGAATCCGGCCCTACTCAATGCCTGCATCGCATCCCTCACCCGCGCCTCGGCCAGGCCGAGGCGGATGATGAGGGGGAGGACGTAGGTAAGGGTGGGGTGCTCCTCGAGATCCTCCGAGCAGTCCATGCGGAGCGGGCCGACGGCGGTCCGCGGCCCGCGGCCCCGGTCGCCGCGAGTGAGGCGGGCCGAGTACTCCCGCACAGAGCCGGAGTCAGTCAGGTGCGCGGTCACCTCGACCCGCCCGTTCTCGCCGTCGCGCACGGTGACGGAGTGGTCGCCGTAGCGGGCGTAATCCGCGCGGGCCTCGGGCAGACGTCGGCCGGGGCCGAGCGAGTCGCGTAGGACATCCAGCAGCTCGGCGGCGATGCGGTCCACCTTCTCGGGGTAGGTCTCAGTGTTGCTCATGTCACTTTCCTTTGTGAGTGGATTGACTGTCTGGGTACAAGATAAGGCTAGCGCCGCACGTAGGGGCGGCGCTAGCCTCCCTATCCCCACATTCCAGTGATCGCGGTCACTCACCTCCCCGAGCCAGATGGGCGATCTGCCGGTCTAGGTACTGGCGGGCCTTACGCAGGTCCTCCAGGCGCTTCCCCTTTCCGCCCTTGCGGCCTTGCCGCAGCAGGTATTTGCCACAGTTCCACAGGAGGGGGTCGGACGGGAAGGCCGCATCGAGCACGTCCCACGACTCAACGTTGGCCGCGTCGCTCAGGCCGAGATCAGCGAGAGCCTGACCGAGCCAGGTGTAGTGGCCCGGGGACTCTACGGCCTCCCCGGCGAGGGTCTCCCGGGAAGCGGGGACTGTCGACGTCGGCGGCTCGTAGTCCCAGATCTCCAGGTAGCGTCGGCTCGGAACCCCGTACTCGGAGAACCCCCTGTCACGGTAGGCGGGCTCCAGACTCTCTGGCACGTACAGGGTCACGTCACCGTAGCCGTAGGGGTTCTGGGTCGGGTCGTCCAGCCCGTGTGGAGGGGTGGGCGACGACCAGTAGAGGCGGCGGGGCTGGTCAGAACCGAGCGGTTCCCGGTCCAGGGCCTCGACGTACTCCTCCGGAAGGGTGAGCTGGACGCTGGGAGCCAGGCCGTCGCTGACCTCCAGCCAGGCCCCATCCCCAAGATAGAGCTCGACTGTAGGATCCGGGTTCGGCCCGAACTCATCTGCGCTGAAAAAGAAGGCTCCGTCCTCCAGGAGGACCCGCTCCACCTTGGCGGGGGAGGCGGTGTGGTAGGCGGTCTCCAGGCCTTCCTGGTTGTGCACCACTCTGGTGAATGAATCGTATCTGCTCATGGTGTGCCCTTTCGGTTGGGTGGGATGAGCTGGTTTCTGGGGCGGCGCCCCTGCCGCGCCCTGAGGCGCTCCCCGAGCGCGAAGATCGGGAGGCTGATGGCCAGGGCGGCGGCCGTGGCCAGCAGTGAGGAAGTCATTCAGTCACCCCCGTATTCGCGTTTCCTCAGCTTGTCAACAATCCTGGCTAGGACGCTCATCGCTTCTCCCTTCATCTTTTTCTTCCATCCTCGCGATTGCGGCTTTCAGGTCGGCCACTTTCTTTTCAAGGAAGACGATGTGGTTGATGAGTGCGCAGACATCTTTGATCGCCCCGGCGAAGTAGTCTGCTTCCAGATACTCCTTGAGATTGGCGGCAATCGCGTCAGTGTCGTTCATCGGTTTTCTCCGTCCGGGTAGCGGATAAGCCAGGCGAGAGCTAGTGCCCCCACCCGGGTGACTTCGGCGATGGTGTCGGCCCCGTGGCCAGTGCTGTTGGCGTTGTCGTAGGTGAGGGAGGCGGCGACCTCCCCCACCTCCTCAGCGAGCGCGTAGAACCGGGTCTCGTCCGTGTGACCGTCGCACTCCAGAGTCATGCCCGGGTGCTTCTGGGCAGCTCGCATGTACTCTGCCTGGAACGCTGCGGCAGGATCATCCACTCCTAGGCGAATGAGGAGTTTGGCCGCGTCTCGGGCCATCCATCGTAAGTGGGCGCCGTCCCCGGGCCCCAGGCCCAGTACTCCGTAAGTGACCTCGCGGTCGTGCATCGCCGTGGCGATGTGGATGAGGCTGCGGTGCCAGCAGCGAAGTACGTCGAATGGCTTATCTCCCGGGGTGGATACATCCCGAACAAAATCCGGGACTATGTTCATGGCCATTGGTGCTCCTTCCAGTAGGCGCGGATCGGGGTGCGAAGCATTCAGTCTCGGGAGCTCATCCACGCCGTCACAGCCTCCAGCGCGGAAGCGCCGAACTCGGAAGGGACGGCCAGGTCGGCGGGGTAGACGCCCCAGCAGCGCTTGCCGCAGCGCTTCAGCTTGGCGGTTGCACGGTCTCCCTCGTAGACGCGGCACTCCCGCGCCTCGTGCAGAGTGGTCGCGTCCAGGGGCTCGATGCGCACCTGAGGGTGCTGGAAGACGCGGGTCCGGGGGGTCTTGGTGGTTGAGGTTTCTGTGCTCATGGTTCCTCGCTAGCAGTTGGGGTGCGGGCTTGCCCTAAGCGTATGCCGGCATACGTCCCAGAGCAAGCCCGCAGCGGTCAGATCAGTGTGAGAGGCGCCTCATCCTCCAATCCGGCGATCTTCGGGGGCTTGCGCTTCCACTCACCGAGGACGCGGTCCACGGTCTGGCGAGTCATGCCGGAGACCTGGCTGAGAGCCGACTTGGAGATGCCGCGTGAGTAGGCGGCCAGGACCTCCTGCTGGAGGACCGCGCGGGCCAACTTCGCATCCCGACGCGCCTTGCGGTCGAGGCGAGCGGCCTCCTCCAAGGGGTCGTCGAGAGCGGGCTCAGACTCGAAGGCGTCGGTCTGCGAGGTCGGGAGGCGCTTTTCCAGGAAGTGAACCTTCTCCCGCGTGTCCTCCAGGGCCTTTGCCTGCTGGACGGTCAGGGAGAGAAGCTTGCGAAGGTCGTCAGCCATCGCGCGCTCAGCGTCGATCCCGAAGGCCTTGCGGTAGCCCTGCCCACCGGCCCACGCCTCCAGGCGCTTGGGAAGATCGGCAACGTCATTGATTGATGTCATAGGTGTCTCCTATAGGAACTGGGTGAATTTGTACTGATTGGTAGGCACTACTGCCCACGGCGATCTCCGGGGTCGCTGGTAGTCGTTGACTACGGAACGTATTTCTCGTAGAGGATCCCGCATGTCTACGACGTCGCGGAGCAATTTGGAAATAGAGCCATTCTCGGAAATCCATATGTCGATGTAGTTGTAATGCCTCTCTATCCGTATCCGTAAGCCGCCATAGCGGATATTCAAAGACTTTCGGCCAGCCGAACCTGGAGAGGTATATACCTCTCGGCTAATCTTCAGGCCAAACGCGAATGCAATATCTGCCAGTTCTACGGCTACCGAGTAACTCACCTTAAGATGGGAGGCGATGAAGAATCCACTTACCTTGGGTGAGATATTCAGCATCTTTCCATCTCACTGCTCTCGGAGTCCTCATCCCGCAGCTTGGGCGAGAATGAGTCCCGTAAGGCCTTTCGGATATACGGCCCCAGTCGGTCGGGGTCCGGCTCATCCATCACGATCTTCTCCACGGACCCGATTCGCCGGCCATCGATGTAAGCTCCGGCGAGATCCTGCTGATCCGTAAGATATCCCACGCGTACCTTGCGGCTGACCAAGATCACTCACCATCCTCGAGGTAGCGGGTGGCCCAGGCCAGGGCCAGGGCGATGACCTGGATCACCTCGGACTCCAGGTCCGAGTTGTGGCCGGTCTCGGCGTTGTTGTCATAGGTCAGACACGCAGCGACCTCGCCGATCTCCTCGACGAGAGCGAACAGTCGGGTGGCGTCGGTGTGCCCGGCGCACTCCAGCGTCATGCCGGGGTGCTTCGCGGCGGCGTGGGAGTACTCCTCCAGGGCGAGGGCGAGGGCGTCGGAGCCCTCGGGAAGGAGCCTGGACGCGGAGATGGCTAGGTACCACAGCCAGGATCGGGCAATGCTGTCGCCCGCGACGCGCGCATCACGCATGAGGGAGGCGTAGTGGAGCATCCACGAGATCTCCGAGGCAGGGCCGTCCGCCCGTGCGCGGAACTCCGCCGGGAACCGCTCGCAGCCCTCCTCCCAGACCTGGATCATCCGGTTCCGGGTAACGATTTCCTGCGGGATCGGAACGCAGGCTTCCCGCATGATCGAATCCAGTTCGTCCAGCTTGCCGGAGGTGTAAGACCAGATGTAGGCGTCCTGGAGGGCTTTGGACAGCTCCGCAACCCTCCGCTGAGAGGATCGGAACAGGGCGTCTGGGGGGCTGCCCTTTAACAGTGGCTTCATGGCGTCTCCTTACGTAGTTGAGGTGGACGTATGAAATCATACGTCCACCCCGTAGGAGATGCAAGCCGTCAGAACCTAGGAATCGCGCCATACAGTGGGAGACCGCTCACAGCGCGGCGGATCGTCCCCCTAGGAACGAACAGTGACGCCTGTCCGGCGTCTCGCAGACCGAGCAGGCCCATGCTCAGCGCGTCCACCTGGTCGTCGTGGCGACCTGAAGGGAACGCCCTCATCTCGGAGATGAGCTCGTTCACCCACCCGTTGCCGGGGTCGGAGGGGTGAGGCAAATAAACGTTGCCGGACTCGATCTCCGGCGTCACGGCGCGGGCCCGGACCTCCTTGGACGAGCGGGGCTTGATCGGCTTGATGCCAGCGACCTTTTTGCGAAGGACGTCGATCGCGGCCGTACCGTTAGCCGCGTCCTCCACGAGGCGCTGATGGACGAACGACCCGCCGGGGGACACCTTGTCGTCCAGGCCGCCAGCGCCGCACCATCGCAGCATCTTCTCCAAGGTCTGAGTGAAGGACCACTGCCCACGCTGCTGCGCGATCAGGAACCGGTCAGGGCCCTGCCGGCACCAGCGCTGGCCGACGGCATAGTCCGACGTCGAGGCGCCCTTGAAGGTGAGGTCCCACGAGTCGAGCCACTGCCCGCGCTCCAGGCGCTCCTGAGGCAGGAGGATGACCGAGTCATCGCCCTCCTTGACCTTGGACGGGTCCGTCGTCCAGAACCTCAGCCACCCGAGGTTGAAGATCGAGCCGTCGGCCGGGACAGGATTCTGCTGGTACAACGCCTCCCACATGTACGAGCCAACGGAGCGCTTCAGAGAGTCCCAGCGCTCCAGGGCCTCCTCGCGGGTCTCCTCCACGAGGGGGCTGTAGAGCGGGTCGCCGGGCTCGCGCCCGAGCGGGTCGTCCTCCTCGGCGATGGCGGGGAAGATGACGTTCTCCCATTTGTCGGCGTCGGGGTTCTTGGCCGGGTTCAGCAGGCGGCCGATGAAGTCGTCCTCGTGCCAGCGGGTGGCGATGGCGATGCAGAGGAAGGGCGGCTCCAGACGCGTGACGGCGTTGGCCTGCCACCAGTCCCAGATGGCCTCACGCTTCGACTCACTGTGAGCGTCGGCGAAGTCCTTCACGACGTCGTCCATGAGCATCACCTTGAAGCCGAGACCGGTGATCGACTGACCGGGCGCCGAGCGTGAGACGATGCCCCCGCCCCGCGTCGTCTGCCACTCGCTCACGGCGCCCGCGTCACTGGCGATCTTGATTCCCCACTTCTCGCCGTCCTCCTCGACGAAGCGTCGGACCTGGCGACCCCACGCCGTGGCGAGCTGCGGCGAGTGAGAGATGAGGCCGATCTTCCAGTCCGGGTGCTGGCGCAGCAACCAGATCGGGAGGTTGATCGAGGTCAGCGTGGACTTACCCATGCGCGGCGGCATGGAGATCGTCATGTAGCGGTTCTCTCCGGCCTCGACGGCGCGCACGGCCTCAGTCAGCCGGTCGGAGAGGTACTGGATGTGCGGTCGGCCGGCGTAGGCCTCATCGAGCTGCTGCGCGCTCTCCAGAGGGCTGGCCGCCTGGCGGTAGGCCGGGTCGTGCGGGTACGGAGCCCCGGCGTGAGGCCTGCCGTCGCACGAGGGGCGGTCGCACTTCGGCTGCTGCTCCAGCCACGCCTGGCGCTTAATGAGGGCCTCCAGCTCCTCCTCCAGCTGGGCCGGGGTCATCTCCCACGGCTCCAAGGGTTTCTTCGCCCGCGGCATAAGCATCTCCTATCGCTGGGGTAGTCTTACATATAGATACAGAATACCGCCACCCCATGCCGAGGGTGGCGGTATTCTGCCCCAATGTCCCGAGGTCAACGCTACTGCCCGGGATCGATTACCTCAACCCCAGCCGGGCCTACATCGATGAGACCCTGCTCACGCTTTCTTCTCTCGACTTCGGCAACCAGCTGCTCAATCCTCGACGTCGTGGCCGACGCCGTCATCTCGGCCAGGTTCGAGGAGACCTCGACCTGGATCTTGGCCGCGTCCGCCCCGGCGCCGGCGGCCTCCCGCTCGATGCGCGCAGCGACGTCCATCATCTGGACGACGCCATTGGCGCTCATGTGGGCGATCCGGTCCTCGGTCAGCGAGTCGAGCCACATCTCGGCCTTCTCCAGGGCCTTGCGGCCGAGGGCCCTGTGGCGGTCCCCCATGGCGATGCGGTAGCGCACGAGCTCGTTCGCCTCGTTCTCGGCCATGTGCTTGTCCCACGCCTCGACGCGTTCCCTCCAGGACCACCTGGCCGAGTAGGAGTTCCCGTTGGGCGCGTCCCGGACCCGGCGCCGCTCCATGTCGCGATAGGCCTTGAACGAGGCGTAGGCGGCCTCGGTCTCACCTTCCTGGCGCTTCCAGATCGGTCGAGTGTAGTCCAGTGGCGCGGGCTTACGCGGCGCCGGCGGCTTCGCCGTAGTCACAGCCCCTCCGTCACTGATCGCCAGTCCTGGGAAGGTGCGAGGGACTGGTTCACGAGGGCGCGGGCCAGGGCCTGGGCGAAGGACTCGGCGAACTCGGGGCTCCAGCCCTGCTCGCTGAGCATGCGCGTACGGATGCCTGCGCAGGCCGCCGTGATGGAGAGGATGGTGTCGCCGGCGATCATGAGTGCATCACCGGCATCGGCCACTCCGCTGTTAGGCTGCTCCGGGATGTCGTCAATCACTTCGCTTGCCGCGGTACTCATGAAGCAAGTCCTTCCTCTCTTGGGCTTTTCTCTGGTCAACCATGATCCGGTAGATGCGGGCCACGGTCTTGGCGTGCCAGCACGACGCCCAGCGCGAGTTCTGGCCGTGCTTGCAGGTACACGTGAACCTAGGGTACCCGTGATCCGACTTCAGCACCACGTGGTGGAACCTCTTGCCGTCGAGGCCCCTGACCTCTCCGGAATTCCGGGCCGAGTAGGACCTCACCCACCACACCCGAGGATTCGCCTCGTCCTGGAAGACGGAGCCGGTCCTCCAGGTCTCTCGAGCCGCCTTCAGCTGGGCGGGAGTCATCTTCTCCCACTCCAGCTGCCGGACGAAGTCGAACTCGGTAGCGGTCAGCCTAGCCCTCGCCACTGAGATCACCTCCGGCCCCGACAACCGGGTACATGCTCGACAGGGTCGAACCGGCCAGCGCCTCCCGCACCGCCCACTCGGCCTCGTCAGCGTCCAGGACAGTGCAGGCGGCGCCGCCTGCGGCGCGCACCCGGCGAATCTGTCGGACCTGCTCGACCGACGTCCGGGCCAGCGCATGCCTGCGAGACTCTCCAGGCTTCTGGTGCTTGACCTCCAGGAAGATCAGACGACCCTCGACGCAGCACAGCACGTCCGGGATGCCTGCCTCCATGTAGACCGAGCCGTGCATCTTCCAGGTGACCGCCTCCGGCCAGACCTGAGCGATGCGGCGTCGGATGGCGTCCACGACGCCACTCTCCTTGCTAGCCATGTCACTACTTTCTCCTAGGGGGCGGCCCCCGCCGGAGCGGGGGCCGCCGTTCAGCGAGCCTCAGAGGTCCAGGTCGTCGATGTCCAGGGCGTCCACGTCGAGCTCGACGGCGTCCTTGACCGTGGCGTCGAGCTCAGGCTTCTCCGGCTCGGCAGGAGCGTAGGACTCCTCGACCTCGTCGGCCAGCGGGTCGTCCTCGGGCTCGGCCTTGACCGGCTTAGTGGCCCGAAGGTACTCACGCACCTCGCTCTTGACCTTGCCGTTGTAGGGCTCGCCGTCCTCCACGACAATGTCGATCGGTCGACCGATCAGCGACTTCGGGTTGAGAGCTATCTTCCTCTTGGCGATCTTGATTCCGAGGGCCTGGAGGAAGGCGGCGCTACGGAACATCGCCTTCTCCGTCTGCGGAAGCCGGTCGATGATCTGCTGACCCGAGTGCGGGCCCTCAGTGATCTCCAGGTAGATGACGAACATCGGGTTTCCCGAGGCCTTGGAGGTCGTCTCCTCAAAATCCGCGACCTCGGCGTGGTAGGTGCCTGCAGGTACGTTAGCGGAGGAGGTGTCCTTGTAGTTGGTGAAGTCGAAGGTCAGAGCCATGGTGTTCTCCTAGATGGTTGGGTTACTGGGTCAGTCGTCGGCCTTGGCCGACTTGGCGGCGGGCTTGCGCTCCGGGACTCCGCCCACGCCGAGGAAGCGGGAGAGCTTCTCCAGCGTCACGGGGTGGTCGCGCCCGAGGACGGACGGGACCTTCCCGCGAAGGTTGTAGGGGATACGGGCCTTGGTCCCGTACTCCGGGTCAGTGCCGAAGCGCACGATGTGCTTCAGCGAGGGGCCGTCGTCTCGGCCGGTATTATCGAGATCCTCCTCGACGTCGGCGTAGATGATGTAGTTCGGAGTGGCGCGGATGATCGACTGAGCGCCTCGCTGAACGTCCGGAGAGCGGCGCACACCCCCGTTGATCTCGTCCTCGACCATCTTGACCTGGGCAGTCATGACGACGTGCATCGGCTCGGACCGGTTGCCGTCGGCCAGGCCGTACCAGAAGACCGCGGTGTCGGTCATGATGTCTAGAGCCTGGCCCCATGTGCGCTGGTCGGCGGGGGCAGTGCCCTGCTTGATCTCGCGCACCGCGGTCTCCGAGAATCCGGTGAGGTAGCGCATCGTCATCTTCTGAAGGGCGGTGAGGCTGTCGAGGATGACGGCCTTGTAGCCGTGGCCGCCCTTGTCCAGGCTCCAGAAGATGTCGTCCAGGGCGGTGACGCTCTCCGGGCGCACCACGTCGATGTTCTTGGCGTACGGGGCGTTCTTGAAGGACTGGGTCCCCTTCTCCCCGGGGAGGTCGATGAACAGGGTCTTGCCCATCGTGGCGACCGTCGAGGCGAGGCTCGAGTTGTGGGTAACGATGTAGTCCTCCGTTACGTAGAGATTTCGTGGGGAGTCTACTGCGATGCACAGCCCCGTAGTCAAGCCTACGGGCTCGACGGATACCACTCGACGCTTCTCGTTGTACTTGGCCGTCCTCACATTCTCCGCCCACCGGCAGAACCGGAATGGGTTGTGCGGGGTAGTGAGGCCCAAAGCCCACGTCCCGTCAGTCTTGTGCTTGTGAATGTTGGCCCCGATTCCGAGAGACCAGCAGAGACGCTGAACGTCCTTCACCAGCCTCTCAGAGGTCGAGTGGTAAAGACGCTGCCCCTTGCCGGAGAGACGTCCGTCCCCGTCAAACAGACCTGCCAGCAGGTCTGTTCGCTGCCGAATGGACGCACGTAGGTAGATCTCTGGGATGAACTTCTGACCTGACGGGACCCGAAGGCTGAGACCCTCTAGGGCGGACTGGAGGGCTACTCCTCTGAACCTGATCCTTGGAGTGTTGTTCTTAGGGAACTCTCGGACGTAGTCAAGGTCCTTGATACGGGGCAGAAGGCCCTCCACCACCGCTTCCTCCCCCTTAGTCCAGGAGATGGCGCGGCCGTGCAGATACCCGTCTGCCAGCAAAGCGCCCAGCAGGTAGGGGTCCACTGGAAGGTCGGCTTCCGGGTGCTGCGCTGCCGACATGCGCGGGATCACGTATCCCGGGCCTCCCGAGAGGATCTTTCTGTGAAGCTCTTCGGTATTCACTACCTTGCGACCTGTGCGCTTAGCTTCCACCTCCCACAGGTGGTCGCCATCCGCGAGGACGCTTGCCCCGTCGTTGAGCACAACCTTGTAGGTCTCGCGCTCGACCTCCGCTGACTTTCCGTATACCGGGTAGGGCTTCCCGTCCACGCCGATCACCTCAGAGCCGATCTCCAGGTTCTCGATGTTGACCCATCCTCCCGGGGTGAGGACTCCGGTCCCTAGAGGGAGCCGCTTGCCGGCCCCTTGTGCCCCGAGGATCAGCCACCGACCGTAGTCGGCTGCCTCCTCGTTCACGTCAACAATGTTGACGCCGGCGAAACTGGCCATTGAATTTCCTTCCGCTGTTTGATGGATGACTTAACTGTAGGTGTATGCGGGTGGACATCGCAAGCCCGGAAGGCTACCTACCGCTGTGAGACGGGTCACGGTAACGCAGTCCGTACTCCTCCGGCACGTACTCCCCGCCCGGCCCGCCGACCATCTGAGCACGGCACAGATCGGCGAACTCGCAGAACTGGCACGCAGCCTTCCCGAAGTTGCGGGGGGCCTCTCCCTTCCGGTCGGCCCGAACTCTGGTTCGGGAGATGTCCGAGCACGTGTCGGCCGCGGCCTGGAGGTGCGAGCGAACCAGATACGGGCTGACCGGGGTGAGATGGCGGGCGAACCACTGCGAGGTGACCTGCTGCGAGGCCAGACGCTCGATCTCGGCCTCCTCGGCCGTGTAGGTGCCGGCGGCGCTACCATCTTTCTTCATTCCCTCGAAGGGGACGCCGTCGGCGCACCACTCGAGGTACGTCCTCAGATCGTAGTCCTTGACCGACGCGCTAAGCTTGCCCGCCTTCGTAATCTTGGGAGTCTTCGGCGCCTTGGACCGCACACGATCGAAGGCAACGGCGCGAGGGCGCGGCACTCCCCACTCGTCGCACAGGGGTCCGATGCCCCACGCGTAGAGCTGGACCTGGCTGTCCATCATCTCGTCCAGGCTCGTAACCTGCCCGAGCGTACCGGACGTCTTGCAGTCCCGCACCACGACGATTCCGCGCTTGCGATCCTGATAGACCTCGTCCGCATAACCCCAGAGCGTGACGCCGGTGCCTGGAATCTCCCGCTCCCAGCGCTGCTCGACGGCGATGACGGCCTCGTTCTCAGAGTCCTCAGCCCAGCGCTCCCGCCACTCGGCGTACACGTGGGCGAGACGCTGGGGGAGGGGCTGACCCAGCCACTCCATCCAGGTCTCGCGAGCCGTCTCGCCGAGCCGGTCCCAGTAGTCCTGGGAGGCGGCGATGATCTCATCAGGTGAGGCGGTCCCCAAGAAGGAGGGCCCAGTGTCCGTGGTCTGGATCTCCTTCAGGTCGACCTTCAGGGTGCCCTCGGCGCGACCCTGGGCGAGCCGGTCTGCGGCCCGAACGGCGTGGAACCAGCTCCCGAAGTCAAGGGCCGGCGTGACCTCGGACCGGGCCCGGCGCAGGCCGTCGATGTAGCGGTACTTCCACGCCTGGGGGCATCGCCGGTGGAGGGTTAGTGAGGAGTAAGTGGCCTTCTCGGCCGTGATGACGTCCTCCTCGGGACACTGGGTGGGACTCATTGGGCTTACCTATCGTTGTAGATGTGACTCATAAGGGCCTTCTCCAGGTCCGTGCGGTCCTGGTAGGCCTGGAAGACTAGATCGTCCACAGTGTTCGGTGCAAGCGCGTACCAAAACGTGGTTGCGCTCTTCTGGCCGAGCCGGTTGAGGCGGTCGCGGGCCTGGACGATGTCGTCGCGTTGCCACGGCAGGGAGGCGAAGATCGCGTTCCTGGCAGTGACCAGCTCGTTCACGGCGACCGACAGCGTCTTGATCTGGGCGACGATGACGAGACGGGCGGGGTCGTCAGACCCGAAGCGCTGCCGCATGGCGAGGCGGTCCTCCGGCTTGGTGGATCCGTCAATCCTCAGGACAGTGGTCCGCTTGTCGGCGATCTCCTCCTCCAAGGTTTTGAGCTCGTGGGTGAAGGACCCGAAGACGACGATGCGCTGCTCGTCCTCCAAGGTGTCGTGGATCAGGGAGGAGATAGTCTCCGCCTTGGACCGCCCGATCTCTCGGACCTGCCCCTCATCGTCGGGCAGGTGGCCGGCCGTGATCTGGCGAAGGCGCGTCATGCGGACCAGCCGGCTGGCCGCAGTAGCAGCGTCCCCACCGTCGCCTGCCTCGCGGACGTCGTCCTCCTCGCGGAACTCGACCTGGAGTTTAGTTCGCATGTCCTCGTACGCCTTGAGCTCCTTCGAACTCAGGGCGACGGGGAGGACCGTATCGACGGCGTCGGGAAGGTCCAGGCACTCCTCCTTAATGGCGACCGATGAGCGTTCGCCCATGATCTCCTCCAGGCGGTCCAGGTTCTTGAAGCCGACGACCTCGTGCCCCATGTACCCGCCCATCTCGGCGTAGTCCTCCTTGAAGTGCTTGAACGTCGCCACGCGGCGCTCGCCGTTCGGCTGAACCCTCCCAAACGCCTTCGGGTCGAGGAACCTCCACTGGCCGTAGACGTCGAGCGGGCTGTGTGGGATAACGGTCCCGGTCAAGCCGATCCGGCGCTCGACGCGCAATCCGATCCTCCCCGCCAGGCGGGACGCGTTGGAGGAGACGGACTTGATCTTGTGCATCTCGTCGATCACGACGAGGTCCGGATCGAAGTCGGTGACGGCGCTCAGCACGACGTCGGCCATCGTCTTGGACCCGACCTGGCGACGCTGGGAGAGCGTGTCCAGGTTGATCGCCTCGATCACGAGGCGAGGCTTGGAGTCCCCGAGCACATCAGGGCCGGCCTTGGCCGCCGTCTTCCGATCCAGCTCGATACCTTCCCGGCGGGCGGTGAGCGCCCAGGACCGGTTGGCATGGAGCGCGCGGACGGCATCCCCGGCTCCGCGGCCCTTGCCGCCGGTAACGCGCGTTACCTTCACCCCGCCCCGCGAACGCAGGGCCTCTACTCGCTGCATGACCGAGCCGCCTAAGGCCTCGGCCCAGACGTTGACCTGAGGGCTCACCCACTTCGGGGCCTGGAGCGCCCACTGGTCGACGGCGGCGAGCGGACCGATCACGAGGGCGCGGGCCTCGCCGCGCCGCGAGGCCAGCGCCAGCAGGGAGCAGTAGTCTAGCGTGACCGCGGTTTTCCCGGTGCCGGGCTCCATGAGGAGGGCTCCAACGCCGTTGCAGGCAATGAGCTTGGCCAAGCCCCGCTTCTGGTGAGCGAAGCGGGGCGGCCCTCCGAACTCAAACTTAGCCATGCTCCTTCTGCACCCTCCCCAGCGTGTTCCCGTTCCCGAGGACCTTCCACCAGCAGTCACCGTAGTAGATGATCGCATCGGCGATGATGTCACGGCCGCGCTTGAGCGCGATGTACTGACCCAGGGCCTGCACCCTCGAGTAGTCGGCGCTGTCGTTGTCGATATCGTAGGGGTAAGTGCTCATGAGTTCTCTCCCAGGTACAGTGCCGCGGCCTTCTCGGCCTCGGCAAGGATGTAGGCCTGTCGTTTCTCCTCGGGGATCCGTAGCAGGTCCTTTCGTCGGTCGTGGATGTCAGTCAGGTAGCGGACGTACTCCCCAACGAGCTCGGCCTTGGTCCGAGCATGACCGACGCGTCGGCGGGGGACATAGGAGATAGGTTTCTTGCCCTTGACGGCCAGGATGTCGGCGTCCTTGATGTCGCCGGTAGGGGACGCCTTCACGCGGCGCATGATCTCCTCCGCGCTTACGACATGACGGATCACTTCACCCTCCTTCTATAGGTCTTGATGATGAATGCGATAACTTTCAGTAGCGTCTTCACAGGTACTCCTCCTCGGGGACCGAGACGAAGGCGCCCTCACGAATCGAGAAGGTCAGCTCCCGACCATCCCGGCGCCCGGCCCTAAGGGCCTTGGCCCAGTAGACTAGGGCCTGCGGAATCTCCAATAGCATCCAGAGGCCCCATGTGATGTCGAGGGCGGTGTCGTCCTTGATCAGGGGGCGCAGGATCATGGCGAAGACGGTTGCTCCAGCCGCCCAGTACAGGCGGTGCAGGGCGCGGTTGGCATATACGGCGTCAGTTGAGGTAAGCGTGTAGGTCGAACGCGCTGGGCTCATGGTGTCTCCTAGAGGCTGAGGGCGGGGGTTAAGCGACTCCGCAGTCGCAGTACTGCTCTGGCTTCTCGCAGCTAGGGCAGTACCGGTCCCCGGTCCACGGGTCTTCCAGGACCCCTGTCAGGCTGTACTCCCGGTAGGCGCGGGCGAGAGCCTTCTCGTCGGTCACGTACATCTCATTGCGGTACGCAATCCACTGCTCTCGGCGCTTGCGCTGCGCCCTTCTCGCACTATTTCCGGCCATCTCAGTTCTCCTTCCCGCCGCAGCGGTAGTTCTTTTGATGGCCTCAGCCTACGCAGCGCATATGCCATAATGCAATCCCCGGTAAAGATCTACCCCAGTGACTTGCGTCACTGGGGTAGTTTCCATTTAGACTGAGCCAACTTGAGGACTAGTCACCCCGATAGTGTGCCCGGATGGCCGGGGCAATTCTAAGCTCCCCATTGACGTAGACCCCCGCCGACGTCTGCCAAAGACTCCAGCCTCGCTCAGACATCATGGCGAACGCATTGCAAATCTCCTCGAAGCGCCTCAGACCGAATGACGCGATAACGGCGTCGTTCACGTCGTACTGCCGGAGCAGGGTCTCGATCGCCTTCCAGTCCCCTAGCCCCCGCACACGGTAACTGTGGTCGAAGAGCGGCTGATTCTGCCCCATCTCCCGAGCCCTCTCAAACGCTTCCTCAGGCGTTAGCAGGGGCAGATCGTAAAAGTCACTCACCTGAGTCCTCGCTCTCCTTGTCGACAGTATCGTTCAAGCCCCTCTCCTCCGGGCCCTCTTCGCCGACGGCGACCAGCGTGTACTGGTTCCCTCCGCGGCCTCTTACGGCCATGACCCACCCGCGAGAGATCAGGCGGTCCAGCGCGGCCTTGGTTCTACTCCTCGGGAGGTCCGCATCCACGAGATCGTACAGATCTCGCGAGTTCAGCTCGACACCTATCTCCCCGCGGAACGCTCCGATGACGGTGTCCTCGTCATCCTGGCGCTGGGCAATCTTCTCCATCACCTTGGACATGTCAGTGAAGTCCAGCTCCACTCGGCGCTCGACGTCGTTCACGTCCTCGCCGTCGGAGTTCAGGACGCCGCCGCCTCCCGAGGGCGTGCGGCGAGGCGGCGTGATGACGAGGGACGAGCGCCCCTCAGTCCGGCTGTCGAGCGTGACCACCCCCGCCACCTGAGCCTTTCCGCGCCCGCCGGTCTTCTGGGAGTGGGCACGGACCTGGCCTGGGCGGTCCTTGAGCACGACCAGCTCCATCTCCCCGACGTCGCCGGGCATAGGCTGCTTGATAGGCCACACCTGGAGCAGGGTGCCCTGCACCATAGCCACCTTGTGCTGGGAGCCGATGGGCATGGAGCCCTTCTCGGCGCTCTTGGCCTGGTGGTCGATGATGATGACGGTGGAGCGCCCGTTGCGCGTAAGGCGCTTCAACCATGACGTGATGACGTCGGTAGACACCGCGTCGTTCGCATCCAGGCCGTGCAGCCCGTAGAGCGCGGTCATACCGTCGGCCACGATGATGTCCGGATCGAGGGACTGGAGCGCCATGTCGAACTGGTCCTGAGCGAACTCGCCGGACTTGGTCGGCTGGTCCTTGCCCCACTTGTTGCGCTGCATGTCGGCCAGAGGCCCCTCTGGTCGTATGTAGGAGAACTGTGCCCTCAGGTCGTCGTCCACCGCGCCAAGCAGCCGCAGGCGGTTCAAGGTCTGGACAGGCTCGTCCTCGAAGTCGAGGTAGAGGGCGCGCCCGCCGGCCTCGATCTCCTGGAGGCAGATAGCCATGGCGATCCACGACTTGGCCGACTCCGACGATCCGAACAGCATGTTCACACGGCCGCGGTACATGAGGCAGGCGCCGTCGTTGCGTCGGCAGACCTCGGGGTCCGGGACCTTGAGCTTACCGGTCAGGTAGGGCTCGAGGTCGACCGGGCTCCAGGACGAGGGGCGGGCGTCCAGTGGATCCAGATCCTCCGGAACGTCGGCATCGTCATCGTCTGGGTCGGGACTATCCGGACTTTCCGGATAGTTGTCGCCTTCTCTAGGCTGCCCGAGGGCCGGCCCCAGCTCACCGAGGGAGCGAGGTCCTGAGGAGTCATCGCCGTCAACAAAGGCCGGCGCTGGGGCCGACTCATCGAGCTCGATCTCCAGGCCGTCCCACTGACGCGCCCACGGAGGCTGCCAGCCGGGTACGTCGCCAGCCACGTCCGGCACGAAGCCAGCCACGGCCTCGGCGTCGCGGACGATGCGCTCGACGATCTTCACGCTCTCCTCCCCGATGTACTCGGCCAGGCGGGTGAAGCCGGTGGCCTCCCCGCCCTCCCGAAGGCGGCGTTTTGTAGTGTAGATCGCCTCACGCTCGCGCTGCTCGGCCCCGTCCTCGTCGTGGGTGGCCTGGGCGAGGGTGCGGATGACGAGGCCCGCGTTGCGCTCCCAGAACGGGTGCACGGTCTGGGAGTCCCCATAACGAAGGAGACCGCCGGCGAGGGCGACATAGGCGTCGTGGCGCTGGCCGGGGCCGGGCCACGCGTCCAGCAGGACGGCGCACAGTCCGAGGAGAGTGACCTGAGCCAACAGCTCGGTGCCGTCAACGATGGCGGGGCCCTCGTCACCTCCCCACGGCTCGCCCTCCCACTCGTAGGTCTCAGCCGTGGCGGGGTGGATCGAAGGGGGCACGAGGGTCTGGGCCCCGTTACCTCGGATCTCGACCGACACGCCTGAGCCGCGTCCCGAGGCGTCTGGGATGCGCAGGCGCCGCGTGGCCGGCAGCGTGCCGGGCTTGGCGCGGTACCAGTAGTGCGACTTGCGCGACGTCTCTCGGCCGTGGATCGCTGCCGTGTGGGGCAGCAGATACGATTTCAGCCGCTGCGCGGCCGGGTGGTCGAGGTCGACATCGATCAGATCGCCCGACGCCTCGCCGAGGAGGACGCCGAGGTTAGTCGAGCCGCCAGCCGTGTACTCCTCGAAGGCCTGCCTTACGGCGTCCTCGCCCTCTCCGGTGTCGGTCTCGGGGTCTGGCCAGCGGAGCTTGTTCCAGCCGGCCATTGTCGGCCCCTTGGAGTGGCGGGGGATAGGCAGGGGCGTCAGCCCCCTGCGGTAGGCGTCGAGCGCGGCCTCTACGACGGCCGCGTTGTGCTGTTCAGTAGTGCTCATGAGTCCTGGGGATGGGTGGAGTGCTGGATAGGTGAAGATGCCCTAAACCGGTGATCGGTAGTCAGCCGGTCACCGGTTTGAGGGGTTGTCTGGATTGGTGAAGGTGGTCCGATGTGGGGTCACCTTGATCCCCGAAGGGTGTGGAGCCAGATCGAGCTCGCGATTCCCGTACGCCTCCATGAGGCGCGCTAGGACGATCCGGGGCTGCAGGCCCTGGCGCTCTGCCCGACGGATGACTCTCTCCCAAGTAGCCTCCCTCATCGTGAAGGTAACCGACTTGCGAGGGCCTGAAGGGCTTCCCGGCTTCCGGCCGAAGTCGATCGATGTGGGGGCATCCAACGGCGAGAACCGTTGGTCGAGGTCTGGGCGGTCATCTATGTACGGGACAAGCTTGTCCTTGCTGGGGCGGGGCATGTCATCTCCTCTGTCGGGTGTATGCCCCGCATACACTACCCGAAGGGTATTAGAGCCTCAAGGGGCTCTGGGGCCGATCTCTCGGCCGGCGGTCGCCGCATCCCGCGGCGTGGATGTCCATTCTTTACGAAGGCTCATGGAGCGTTGACTAGGCGCTCGGGCGAATCAACTATCTCAGTTCACCGTGTACGTCACCTCAGGCTTTCCACACACCTGAAGAGCCCGCAGAGGCGGATCCCATCGCTTGAGGGACTTCCAAGTCTCGTACCCCATCCGGGTCCGCCAGTGGTGTGACATTCCCGAAGGAGGCCGGTCGGCCGGGACCTTCTCAAGGAAGCGTTTCAGCGAGGAACCCTTGCGGGCAGCTTCTCCTCACGTCTCGGGACCAGGCAATCGTGCCACGGGACCCGCTTCGAGTATCCGTCCGGCTCCCGTCCCCCTCGCACAGCCCAGTGCGTGCTTTTCGGCGAGCCGTCCGGGCTCTCAACCCGAGCCCTACGCCCGACGGTTTCAGGAGACTCGTCAGCCGGCGGCCCCTCCCCGACTACGAGCCAGGTATGTGAGGGGGAACACCGAGGTCCATTCCATTCACCGCCTTAAAGGCGATTAGCAGATCCAGTTATCCGGGCCGTACGAGCCCTGTAGCGGCGGTCGACTTGTCTTGAAGCCCTCGGCTGATCCCCCGAGGCTGCCCCGTCCATCCAGGCCGTCGCGTACTCGCAAAGCCTCCCGGCTTACCGGGTATCTCATCGCCTCGGGTTAGTTCCTCTGGCCGGGCCGGGGGCCCGCCGCTGGATTGCGGCGGCCGGTCCGGGGAGTTTCGCTCCCTCGGCGGCGATGGGTTTATCAAACCACAATCCGAGGGGCGGGTGCAAGTCGAAATCGGCATTTACCGGGTGAGTGTCATCACATTCGCGGCGCGGGCGGCCCTCCCCGGAACGAAGGTGCAGGTGCCCGGCGGCGCCGGCATCCCTAAGAAGCCGTGTAAGCCCTTCTGAGCGCCTTTCAGGGACGGACCCTCCCGGGAGTGCGGGGACGGGGTAAAAGTCCGTCAGAAGAGCTCTCACGGCCTCTGAGAGGTATTTGCGGCCCTCTCCCCGGCACGAAGGTGCACGAGCGGGGGCCGAGGTGCAGCGCGTGGCGGATCGGAACGCCGCGGCCCGGGGCTTCCGGTCGCCGAGAGGCCCGAGGGGCGGGCGTGTTGACCGAGCGCAGCGCAGCGGAGCGAGCCTCAACACGGCGACCCGAGGAAAGCCTCTCCGCCTGGGACCGAAAACGCCCGAGGACCCGTGGGGCGACCGGCGCCCCAGCGCCGCAGCGCCCTTCACGGGGACACCGGGCGGGTGAAGGTCCCCCGGCGCTGGCGACGGGCGGAGCCCGGCCAGCCTTCGAACCGGGGTTCAATGACCCGACCCCGAAGCGGAGCGCAGCGGAGCGAGGGGTCGGGTCGGAACCGGCAACGGGTGCGGAAACGGACTCGGCAACGGATGTGACCTGGCTCATATATACACATATATTCCACTACCCACACACGAAGCGTCCTTGCCCCCCTGACTCCGTCAGGGGGAGGAGACCCGGGGGCGCGAGTGTGTGTGGGCGCGCGCGCGCGGGCGCGATACACCTTTTCAGTGGCTATTGCAAGCGCAAAACGGTGAGGTTGTTCACGGAATAGGCCTTTAAAAGTGGGACATTCCTCACAGGGCTGTTTGGGAATACGCGTCCGACACGCCGCGGATTCCGGGGAAAGGTCCCAGTCAGTTAGCACTCTCACCTGCCGAGTGCTACGACACGCCCGAGTCAAGGATGACCATGTAACTTGTCATACACTTTTTGACATAAGTATTAGTTACCCTTCCGACCGTGCTTAAACCCCCGTGACCGGGGCCACTTTCTCACTATGCGGACACCTGTCTCAGTATGTGGGCAGGCGGCGGGGACGTGATCTAGGGCACGCAAAAGGGCCCCAGCCATCGCGGCTGGGGCCCTTCGGGAAGAGGCTCAGGCGTCCTTCGGAGCCCTCGCGTAGGGGGTCTTGTTACGAGCCGGTCGGCGCGTACCGGTCCTCGTCATCGTGCCGGGGAAGGTCGGGTCCAGGCGACGGGCCCTACGCAGCCAGGAGTCCACGGTGTAGACGCTGCGGCCCAGCTCCTTGGCGATGTCAGTGCGGGTCTTGCCCTCCTCGATCAGCTTGCGCAGGGTCTCCACGGGCGCGCCGCGGTAGGCGTTGCCCCCTCGTGCGGGCTTCTCGGCCCTCTCAAGCACGTTTGCGGCGATTTCACAGAGGGTCCTGTGGGGGACACTGTCGGGGAAGCGAACGCCCGTATCTGGGCGGCACAGAAGGTTTACGACGTGGTAGCGGCCGCCGGAGTCCGGCTCCTCGGTGATCTCGACCCAGTACTCGATCTCGTTCTTCGTGTCCCGGACCTGGACGGCGGGGCGGCCCTGGATCGTGGCCTTGCGGGCGGGGTAGGTGCGAAGCGCGTTGCGCATGGTGTCTCCTAAAGTGTGATGTAGATCTCTGAGGGATTTGGGAATACGCTTGAATACGTTGGAAACACTACGTATTCCCGGTTGTGGGGTTTTGAGACGTATGTCTCAGGGGATGTGGAGTGAAAGTGTGATGCACGTCTCCGAGAATGTGGGAATACAGGACTTTTCCCAGTGTTTCCAGCGTATTCCCGGTTTTGAGGTTTTGAGACGTAAGTCTCAATCATACCTGCGGGAGCGGGTCGTCCTCATCGTGCAGGTCGTGCACGCCCCAGCGGGTGCCCGCCGAGGGGCCGGCCACGATCGGGACGTCCATCTGGCAGTCCAGGGGGCGTAGGAAGGTGTTGACGTCCTCCATGCGGCGCTTGCACTCGATCAGGATCTCCTGCCAGCGGTCCTCCGGCACCTCGATGCAGATCTCGTCGTGGACGGTGGCGACCACGTGCGCCCCCTCGACACGGGGCAGCGGGTAGCCCGGCAGCGTGCCCATGATCGACGCGGCGGCCATCTGCATCAGGTCCGAGCCGAAGCCCTGCACGGGGCTGTTCAAGGCGTTGCGCTCAGCGTGGGACGACTTGAACGAGCTCTTCGAGTACAGGTCGCTCAGCCACTGCGTGCGGCCTATGGGGGAGGTCACGTAGCCGCGCTCGTAGGCCCGGCGCTTGGCACGCTCGTGCCACTGGCGCATGCCGTCCCACATCTCGAAGAACGCGCTGTGGACGGCCTGAGCCTCGGCCAAAGTGAGAGAAACGTCATAGGCAGTGGCGGCGTAGGACTGGAAGCCGCCGGGGCTCATGCCGTAGAGGAGGCCGAAGTTGCCCGCCTTAGCCCTCTTGCGCTCCAGGGAGGTCACGTCCTCGGGCGCCTTCCCGGCGATCTTCGCGGCGAGGAGCCTGTGAAGATCGTCACCTCGCTGGAATGCCTCGATCATCGGCTGAGAGCGGGAGACGAACGCCGCCACCCGCAGCTCGACCTGGCTGTAGTCGAGGTCGAGCAGGACGTGACCGGGCCGTGGGATGAAGGCCGGCTTTAGTGACGCACTGCACTGCTGAAGATTGGGTGACGAGCAACTCAATCTGCCAGTTTTTACGAAGCCTACGTTGTAGGTGGCGTGGATCACGTTGTTAGGGTCACGCAGCTCCAGCCACGAGCGCAGGAACTCCAGCGTCTTCGTGGCGTCGCGGTGGCGCAGCAGCGCGTCGGCGGCCGGACTGCCCTGCCGCTGCTGGGCGATGAGGACAGCCTTGTTCCACTGAGCGTTGCCGGAGTCGGTGCGGGCCGTCACACGCAGGTCGCCGGCCTCAATGGCCTGGGCCACGAAGCCCTGGAACCACTTCGAGGTGGCGGCCGTGGTCACGCCGTCCTTCGCTGGGGCAGGGGCGGGGGCGGTGCCGTACAGGCCGAGGATGTCCTCGCACGCCTTCAGGCGCAGGGCGTCCATCTCCTCGATCTTGGCGTGGACCCAGTCCACGTCGAGCAGGAAGCCGCGCTGCTCCACCTTTGTGAGAGTCTTCACAGTAGGCATGGCTACGTAGGTGGCGACCTTGCCGAGCCGGGCCATCTGGATGTCGTCAGAGTCGAAGGGCTCCTCATCGCCGGTCAGGAACATCTGGTTGCGGTGCTCCTCCTCGATCTTCCAGGTGTAGTAGGTGTCACGTGCCGCGTACTCGCCCAGCTGGATGAGGTCCACCCGCTCAGCGGCGCCGGGCATGCCGAGGTCGAAGTCGTCCCACTCCTCGATCCCGAAGTCGCGCGCGGCGCGGATCTTGAGGCGGGTGCGGGACTCGGTGTCGACCAGCTGGGAGGAGACGGTCGTGTCCCACTCGATCCGGTCGGACAGGTCCACGCCGGCCTGGGCAAAGATCCACCGGGCGTCGAACTTGATGTTCGCGTTGACGAAGGGCTTGCCGCTGCGGTTGATCTCGCGGCCGATGATCGCCATGACCTTTCGCCACACGCCAATCAGGGGGCTGGCCGGGTGCGAGAGGGGCACGAGGTAGGTCATCGGCTGCTCTCCGTCGAAGGTGCGCCAGTTGTAGGCACCGGCCGCGGCGCGCTCGGCGTTCGGGAGGGTGAGGGAGGCCAGGACGATGCGGGCGGGGTAGCCGCCGTTGGTGTCGCCGCCGGCCTCGGCGTACTCGTCCAGGCCGGTGGTCTCCAGGTCCATGACGACCTTCTGTGAGGCGTGGATGGCCTTGATGAGGGCCTTTAGGTCCTCCTTGCCCCAGACCCACGTGATTGGGCCACAGGGCGTGTGTGAGCCCTGGGCGGCCTTCCTGGCCATGCTCACTACCTTCTCCAGGTCCATGATGCTCATGACTGCTCCTATCTGGGACGGCGGTAGCCGTCGCCGGGTGATGGGTCCAGCCTACATCTTGTGAGGTGACGGGTAAAGAGCTCACAACTTTACAAGCGTGATCTGGGCAACAGAAAACCCCACGACCTTGAACCGTGGGGTTTTCTGCGAGGCGCCGTTGCCTGGCGAGGCTCTGGCCCGCTGACTAGGCGGTGGTAATGGCTCAGATCTCTCGCAGGAGAGAGACTAGCACGTCCTGTAGGTTACCTACCTTGTAGCTGTACTCGACGCGAGTGCGTCGGGAGTAGACGTCCATGTTCCACAGCGGCCAGCGGCCGCGCTTCTCCTCGGACTGGGTAAAGGTCAGAACGAAGTCGTGGCCGTTCTCTGCGATGATCTGCACTACACCGTCCTGCTCGACGGTGTGCACGTAGTGAAGGTAGGGGCGAAGGGCGTTGGCCCAGGACTGGGCCGACACGCGGCGCTCGGTGAGCGGGTTGAAGTTGCTGGGGAAGGCGAGGTGATTGGTTGAGAGGGATGTCATTGGATTCCCCTTATCTGGGTAGATGGAAAGGTAGATCAGTGCTGGTTCAGGTACAGGCTGTGGCCACAGCATAGGCACCGCTTGTAGAACAGCGGAACCAACAGCCAGATGAAGCTGGTAAACAGGGCAAGGGTCCAGTGGATCAGCTTGAGACCTACGAGCTGAGCCCCCTGCTCGCAGTGCTTGCAGCCTCGGCAGGCGCGGCCGGTGATGACGAATGTTGAAGTGCTCATGCCTTAACTGTAGGTTGGAAGTGAGGCGGGGGCAATGCCTGACAATAGTTACTCAGGTGATGTGCGACACGTAGGTCCCGAAACGGTTAATGGATTTGTGGAAAAGGCTGGGGACAGGGATAGAATTTCCCCAGCATTCCCAGTAGCCCCGAGATAGGAGACCCATGAGTCCGCTGGACGAGGCGATCATCGCCAACGACGAGCTCCCCGAGCGAGAGCGCAGGACGAACGTCGACCTGGCCGAGGAGTTCAATACCTCCGAGGCGACCGTGCGCCGGCATAGGCGCGCCCTGAAACGCAAGGGCCACGACTATCTTGATCGCGACGCGTTCTTCGACCTCCCCGTAGGTGCCATCACGAAGCGTGGCAAGACCGTCCGCCTAGCCGATGGCTCGTACGAGAAGATCGAGTACCGCCCCGGCGCCGTCGAGATGGAGGAGGCTAAGCGCCTCTCCTACGAGGACTTGGAGCCCGTCTTTCGCGAGCCGCTTCTGCCGAAGGTGACCGATCCGTCCGGCCCAATCGGGTCGACGCCGGTCGTCTGCCTGGCGGATCTACAGGCCGGCAAAACGGCTCAGGGAGGGGGCACTGAGGACACCGTGAGGCTTGTTCGTCGTGCCCTGAAGGACATCACAGACGACCTGACTGCGCCGGCCCCGTACCAGCGCATCATCCTCGCCGACGTCGGCGATAGCACCGAGGGCTTCTGGAACGTCGCCAGCCAGGCCCAGACCAACGACCTCAGCCTCACCGACCAGATCCGCACCGTGCAGCGCCTCTACGCCGAGGCCGTCCAGCTGCTCGCCCCGCTGTGCGAGTCCCTCTACTACGTGGCCGTCCCGTCCAACCACTGCGCCGTGAGGACCGGGACCGGCAAGAACAGCCGGGCCAACGCCCCGGGCGACGACTTCGGCATCATGATCTCCCACAACATTGAGGACATCATCGCCGACCGCCCAGGATATGAGCACGTCACCTTCCACCGCCCGGAAAAGTGGGAGGAGGCCGTCACCGTGGACGCCGCGGACGGGACCCGCGTCGGCTTCACCCACGGCCATCTAGCAGGCTCACAGTCGAAGGTGCCCACTTGGTTCAGGGACCTCGCGTTCGGCCGTAGGAGTGGCCTATACGACGCCAGGATCCTGGTCCACGGCCACTGGCACAACTTCGGCGTCCGCCAGGTCGGCGACGCCCGGTGGATCATCTCCTGCCCCTCCGCCGACCGCGGGAGCGACTGGTGGACTAACATCTCTGGCGACTCCACCAAGCCCGCCATCCTCACCTTCGAGGCTCGGGGCGGCAACGCCTCCGCCTGGGAACTCTACTCCTGACACACTAAGGCCCCCGCTTGTACCAACCCGGTTACAGGCGGGGGCCTTGTTGTTAGGCGGCCTTCGTGACCTTGATGTCGTGGATCACTACCGGCACCTTACCCGGGTCCGGAGTCTCCAAGTAGGGGCCCCACTTCTCGGCGAACTTGAACATGCCGATGTGCTTGTCGACGTCCCTAGGAGTGATCTTGGCCTTGTAGAGCTTGTTGTCGCCGGGGAAGGCTCGGAACTTCACGAACTCCTCACCGCGGCGAACCTCGATCAGGTCCTCAGCGGCCCACAGGCGCCCGATGCGCAGAGGCACCATGGCCTCTTCGTCACCCTCACCGGAGCCGTGGTAGGAGTAGCGGATCTCAATGTTCCACGTACCCTTGGCCGAGCGCATCTGCTCCGGCGCCGGGTGGAGTGGGGTGTGCTCCTTGTCAAGGATAACCCCGTCACCGGCCGGGGATGCAGTGACGCCAGGCCACTCGGTCACGGGCGGGAATGAGTTCTCGCCGCTGCTGATGGGCGCGCCCGGCCGCACGATGATCGTGCCGACAGGCGTGCCCTCAGGCACGAGAGCCCCGCGATCGAGGCGCAGCAGGCGCGGAGTGGTCGCCACTGTGGCCGCCAGGGCGTTCACCTTGGCGGACGCCTCTGACGACGCGCCGTCAGCCGCCGTCGCCCGCGCCCGAGCCTCCTCCGCAGCAGCCTTAGCCGCAACCGAAGCCGCAGAAGCATTCGCGGCGTCCGCGCGGACGCCAGAAATCTGGGTCTCCACCTGATCTCGCGTGGGCCGCAGCTCTAGCGCATCCAGGAAGTCCTTCCGGGTAACGTACTGGGCAGGGTCCAAGCCCGCCTGAGGCTTACCCTCATCGTTGATCTTGACGCCGCTCGTGCCGATGTTGATCGTCACCTGCGACGGGCCGCAGTAGCCGGTCTGAGGCTTCTCGTCTGCCATATCTCTCCTTAGGCCTGAATCTCGACAGTAGCTGGAATCTCGCTGGTACCGTCCCAGACGGTGACGGCCACCCCGATCTCGTCTGTGCCGTTCCACACGGTAGTGACGGGACCGGCCGGAGCGGGAGGTGGGGTCTTGTAGACCTTCACCCAGTTGAACTTCACATCCGCGCCAGGACGGACAACCACAGACAGGAGCCACTTGGCGTCGACCTTGGCAGGAAACTCCATATCCAGGACGATGCGGCTGTTCTGGGCCGCCGGGAGGCGCCGGTCGAAGATCGCACCCTCCCCAAGCTTCACCTTCGCGTCGCTGTACCGGTTGATGACGATCCATACGACCGCCTCAGCATCGGCTGAGTACTCGTACTCGATCGTCCACTTACCATCCTCGCGGTCTATCGCGTACTGGTCGAACAGGGTCGAGGACGAGCCTGCCCGGATCAGCGCCCCATCGCCATCTCTTACACCGTTGCCGCGCCACCACGTCCCGAACGGGGGCAGGACACTATCCGCCATTAGGCATCCTTCCTAACGATGATCGTTCCAGGCTTAGTCCCAGCAGGGACAGCCTCGTGCTTGCCGAGGGACAGGACGGCCGGCCGAGAGCGCAGCTCGTCCACCTCCAGCTTCAGCGGGAGGTAGCCCTTCAGCCACGGAACCACGAGCTCAAGGATGTGACTCGACGGCGGGTTCGCATAGGGGTTGCCGACCGGCTCCCACTGGCCGCCCTGCTGCGGGTCCTCACGCAGCTGTCCGTCGGTGATGTACAGGTGGGCGATACCGAGAGAGTCGGCCTTGTCGAAGACCGCGCGGTAGCTCTCACTGGTCACGTCGTGGACGACTGCCCACCAGCGCGTGGACGGGTACGCCTTCATGTGGTCCGGGAGGATCGGCGTGCCGGGGTCCTCGTTCAGGAACGCCGTGGCGTCCTTCTCGAACATCATGCAGACGTCGAAGTCCAGCTTGCACATCTCCTCGGAGATATTGGACCCCGAGTTGATGACGATGAGGAAGTCCTTGCCGTAGGTGGCGCGGATCTTGTCGATCAGGGACTTGTACGCCGCCACGCGGCTGGCCTGAGTGCCCCAGCCGTTGATCGTCTCATCAAGGAACACGCCCTGACAGACGTCCCCGTACTGGGTCTTCGCCTTCTCGATCTGGCCCAGGATGTAGGCCTCTGTGTACTTGTCGACGTTGGGGATGTTGTTGCGGCCAGGGTCGCCCGCGGGCAGGGTCGCAGCGAGATACTGGGTCTTGACGTAGAACACGGCCCGCTTAGCGCCCGCGGCCAGGGCCAGCTCGGCCTGTGTCTTGAAGTCGACGTTGAACTCGTCCCAGTTGCCGCTGTTGCGGTTGAGGATGACGATGCCCAGCGAGCCCGCGAACTTCAGGATCTGCGCCCACTTCGAGGACTTGCCCGGCTTGCCGTCGTCGTAGTAGTCGGGCCAGAAGTAGGTGACCGGACTGTAGTAGCGCTCCCCGGGGTGGAATGGGGACTGAGCGGCGATGGCCTTGTCCGCCGTCGCCTTGACCTCGGCCAGGGCCTCAGTGGTTGCGGCCTTCCTCGCCGCCTCAAGGGCCTGGTCGGCCTTCGCCGAGGCGGCGGAGATCTTGACGCTCGTCGAGTCCTGCCTGGCGTAGGTGTTTCGCGCGGCCACTGACGTCAGGTAGTCGCCCAGAGCCGACTTGGCGGCGTAGCGGGAGTCGGCATCGGTCTGCTTTAGGTATCCAGCCACCTCCGCCTTGGAGGCGTACGTCGTAGCGGCCTCGAATTTCGGCAGCGCTGCCTCGGCCGTCGCCTTGACCTGATCGATGCGAGCGCCGAGGGCCGAGTCGGCGGAGCGGACCTCGGCCTTGGTGGCAAGTCCTGAGAGGTCGGGAGCATGTCCGCCGCCGCCGCCAATCTGGGCCTGAGCCAGGGCCGCCTTCGTGGCGTACGTGCTCTCAGCGTCCTCGGAGCGGAGGTAGCCCGCCAGCGACTCCTTCGTGGCGTAGGTGCTGGCGACGGCGGACGTGGTCGCGTACTGGGCCAGCTCGGTACGCGGGGCGGCGGCCGAGGCGACGGCAGAGACCGTGTCGATGCGCTGGCCGAGCGCCGTGTCCGCAGTCTGCACCTCCGTCTTGGTGGCGTAGCCGGACAGGTCCGGCTCCGGGGCCGGCTGAGCCTGCCCCTTCAGGGCCTCGACCTCGGCCTTTGTGGCGTAGGTGGAGGCTGCCGTAGCCGACGGCAGGGCGGCCTCGGCGGTAGCCTTGACGGCGTCGATCCGACCGCTCAGGGCGGCGTCGCCCTGCGTGCTCTCGGCCTTGGTGGCCAGACTGGCGGCCTCGGTCTTCGTCAGGAAACGCTGGTCAGCGCCATCGCTGCTGTACCAAGTGAGATCGGCCATAGCCGTCTACCTCCAGGTTAGAACTCCATTGCCTAAGTCTATGACTTCAGACTTATTGATAGCCTCAAGGATACCCGGCTGTCCCGCAATGCGGACACCTCTTGCACCGGGATCCGGGGATGGCGTAGGGCCGGGGCCCGGCGGTTGCGGAGGATTGGGCGCGGGCGTCGACGGGAGTAGGTCAGCGATGTTAAGCACGTCACCGTCTGCCAGCGTCCGAGTTGTCCTGACATGGGCCCCCAGGTCCCCAGGAATATTGAGATCTATCTCATAGTTCCCCGGGGAGACCTTTACTGACCGGCCCGGAGGACCTATTAGATACCCGTCAATGTCGATGCGGATCGACGTCCGACCTGCGACGATATCCCGTGCGGGGAGGGGTGCGCCGAGGCTGGCGGGGGTGAGAGTGAGGCGGCCCAGGCGCCCTAGGCCGTCGGGGCCTACAACTCGGCCGGTGATCGTTGCGGTGGGGGAGGTCATCTGGGCTCCTGACGTAACGGTAGCGTCTCAGACTTTACCTTATCAATACGATCATGTAATGACTGGACCTCCGTGTATAGGTGGGACCTATCAGTACGGGCGTCATTGCGGACGCCCTCGATCTGGTTCTCCAGGCGGGCCATACGGGCGTCGTGCTGCCGGTCCGACTCCCGAAGGTCGTCGACCGACGCGGTCAGGCGAGCCAGCCCATCCAGGACCTGCCCGAACTTGGAGTCGAGGTCGTCCCGCAGGTTCTCGCTGTGGTTATTGTGGACGCCCTCCGAGGCCGATTCCGCCGCACTTGCCGCCCTCGCGATGTGGGCGTTCATTCGGGTCATCCTCTCCTCCAGGCGCTGCTGTTGCTTGTTGATCGTGACCCTGAGCCAGGTGATTAGGGCGGCCAGCAAGGCCGTCCCCGCCGTGATGACCTCCGGTGAGGCGAGCACTGCGAGGATCGGCGAGGACTGCCCTGCTGCATCCATGGAGCTACCTCAGCCGGCCAGGCCGGAGGCGTGGCGGGGGTTGTAGGCCTCTACCTCGGCCGAGGCGACGGCGCGGTCGGTCTCCTCGGGCAGGGAGAACGACTTCAGGACCGAGGCCAGGGCGGCCGCACCGGCGATGCCCAGGGCGCCCTTCCAGTCCAGGCCGAAGAGCGAGCTGCCGACACCGAAGGCGCCCACGAGGGACTGCGCGAAGGTGGAGATGGCGCGCTCGGCCAGGCCCTCCCAGAACGTCGCGGTTGCGTATTTCACATGTTCTCCTTCCATAGGTAAGGGCGGGGACCCTCATGAGTCCCCGCCCTTAGTGTATCCCTATGAGTCTGTGAAGACCTGATAGGTCACGCCGATGTCACGGCCTCACCAGAGCCTCCGTGAGTTGGCCTTGGAGTTGTTGAGCGCGCGCTGGAGCGCCCCAATCGTGGCCGTCCCGGCCTCGCCATCGACCCAGTCAGCGAAGTCCCAGCCCTGGGGCAGGTACTCGCGATGCCAGGCCATGATGAGGAACTGGAGCGTTCTCCACGTGTCCGGGCCGAGCACGCCGTCCTCGTCCAGGCGCGGTGAGTCGTTCAGGGCGGTCTGAGTGTCCGCCGGGACGGCGGAGTTCAGGAACGCCTGGAGCCTGGCGATGGCGGGGCTTCCGCTCTCGCTCAGGACGCCGTCGATCGGGGTACCCATGACCTGCTGGAGCCGGCCGATCGTCGCGATCCCGAAGACCCCGTTGCAGACAAGCTCCGACTGACCGTCGGACTTGTTCTTCTTGCCGGTGTACGGGCTCGCCGACGTCGAAGATGGGGCTGAGGGGGCCGGGGCTGAGGCGACGTTGCCGCCGTTGATCATTCGGTCCCACGCAGCGCGGTCACGCAGGCGGTTCAGGTCCAGCGTGCCCGAGTAGCCGGGCAGGCTGCCGTCCTCCGTGTACTGGTGGATGAGCGGCTGACCCCAGTAGGAGACTGACGGCACTGCCGGGTCCGAGTAGGGCCGCCCGTAGTCCGAGTAGTCCGGGCCGCCCGCGTACCACAGCGGGTACTGGGAGGCGACGGCGCTCCAGTCGTAGCCGCCCACGGCGCTGCCGTTCATGTAGATGCCCGGCGTGGAGCCCGTCAGGGACTTAACGGTGTCCAGGAACGCCTTCGCCCAGCCAGGTCCCAGCGGCACCGCGTTGTCCTCCCAGTCGAGCCACAGGGTGGCCCTGCTGCGGAGAGCGCCGACGGCGGACACGAAGTAGCGGGCCTGGGCGGCCGCGTCGCCAGGGCGGGCGAAGTGGTAGAAGCCCAGCCGCTTCGAGGCGCTCAGGGTGGCGTTGGCCTGCGAAACCATGTACGGGTTGATGTAGCCGGTGCCCTCCGTGACCTTGACGATGACGAAGTCCGCCCAGATCGCGCCCACGTTCAGGCCAGCCTGATGGCTGGAGATGTCGATCCCGTGAGCGTGCTGCGGGGCGGCCGTCTGTGACGCCGGCGCGGCCGGCTTGGGGGCCGGGGCCGACGCCTTCCACTTGGCGAAGGCGGGCCACTGCTGGAGGAACTTCGCCTCGCTGAAGCGGTGGCAGCTGGTCCACGCCCCGCGCTGAGTGTGCGGGTGCGTGGAGTAGCGGACGGTGCGCGTCTCCTGGCCCGTGGTGTCGCCCGCATAGCCGTCGATCGAGCCGTCCTCGGCGATCCACGCCTCAGAGACGAGAGGGTCGCTGCCGCCCTCGACGGCGACCACTACGTGGCCCACGCCGCCCTCATTCGCGGCCGACAGGATGATGTCGCCTACCTGGAAGCCGCCGTCGGGAGTCAGGTTCTCGTCGGCCCAGTTGATCTCATTGAAGCCATGAGACTCCATGCCCTGGCGCATGTTGCCGGTCCAGTAGTCGTTGATCTCCAGGAGGGCGGGGCTACCCCACGGCACGCCGTACGTGTGGTGGATGCCGTAGGAGATGGCACCACACGCCAGGGACGAGCAGTCCGCGTTCTGCGGGCTGGAGACGTGCCCACGGGCGTCGGCCGCGGCGTACCACGACCGGCGCTCAGGCTGGCTGTATCCGACGTTCTCGCTGTCGCAGATGCGGCGAGCGATCTCGGCGGTAACGGATCCTACGCTCACTTGCTCTCCTTGCTCTCGTTCTTCTCGGCCATGAGGGCCGCCACCTGCTGCTCAGCGACCACGGCCCTGCGGGTCAGGGCGGCGATCTCCATCGTCAGCGCGTCGATCACGGCGAGCGCGTCCACCTGGCTGGTCTGTGCTTCCATTGTCATTGCTCCAATCTTCTGGGCGAGGTGCAGGTCCATAGTAAGTGCCCGGCAGGGACATGTCGTCGGGGATGCCCCCACTGTTCCCGCCCCCTCCGGGCGGGCCGAGCTCCCAGTTGGTCTTACGGGCGTTGTCCTTCATGATCGGCTCGCCGTCAGCGTCGTCCTCCCCGGTGTTGACCATACGAGCGCCCTTGACTAGGACGTCCACCCGTGCTCCGGGCTCTCCCTTGACGGTGACAGCCCATAGATCCGGGTCGCTGCGGTCGATCTCGGCAGAGGCCGTGCCTGAGGCGAGCACAACCCACGGCGCGACCGGGGAGGCAATCCGCGGTACGTAGTCCGGCAGCGCCCACCGGGCGTGCCCAGCCTCGTCGAGAGTGAGGTTCTCCCAGTACTCCACCCCGTCGTAGGGGGACTCGGTACAGGCGTGGGACAGCCACAGGCCGCCGCGCTCCTTGGAGAGCCTCGGCACCTGCATCGTGAACTTTTTCTCCGGGTTCATGTGGATGCCGTCGTTGTCGAGCCAGATCTGCGGGATACGGCGCCATGCCATGACGGTGGCGTGGTCATTGACCCAGACTCCCGAGTTCCGGTTGCCGAGCGTGGCGAGGTTGGCCCATGTGCGCCCTACGCCTAGGTACGAGTAGTTGTCGTTCGTCTTCCGGTACTCGAGACCACTGTCGTTGACTACAAGGGAGCTGGCCCCTGTGCGGACGTTGAAGCCGAACTTGTTCAGGGCCATAGTGCCCCACGTACCGTTCGTGCCGATGAAGATGCTCAGCTGCTGGGCCCCGAGCATGAGGGATGGACGTTCCCTGTCCCCCGACTTAGCAGCTGACTGCAGCGTGATCGTAGGGGTTCCGGTCTGCGAGTCCTTCTGTAGGAACAGCCCCCCGTCGTCCCAGTCATCCTCTAGAGAGTTGAACACCAGCCCGCAGCCGATCTTGGCCCCGGCTCGGGAGATGTCCGTGCCGGTCTGGGCCCACACCAGGTCGTTGAAGTAGCACTCCGACCACGTGTCGCGGCGTCCGATGCGCCCGTTGATGATGATGTCTCCGGTGTGGGCATTGATGTCGAGAGCCTTCCAGCCCCGGGGGGAGTACACCTGCATGCCGGACGACGACAGCTTGAGCCCTCGGTTAGTGGCCCGGTCGGTTTGGATCGTCGCCCCGGTGATGACCATCCCGTCGATAGCGCCCGCCTGGAGCTGGTTGGCGGTGATCGAGTTGGCGGCGATCATGCCAGCGTGGATCTGCTCGTACTCGCCACTCTTCGCGGTCACGATCTCCGACCACACGTGGTGGGCGGTGGCGTTCACGAAGGACGCGTTACCGGTGACCGTGAGCTGGTCCGTGGTGATCTCCAGGAAGCGGCCGACGTCGGAGGCGATCTTCCGGGCAGTGACCTCAGCGATGTTGGCGGCTCCCGCGGTCAGCTTGCCCACGTCAAGGTTGCTGATCTGCTCACTGGTGACCTTCATCCGCTCCCAGCGCGCGCCGTCCCAGCGCCACTCCGCCGCGATGTCCAGGGTCTGAGCGTCCTGGACGCGGCAGGTGTCGCCGACGGCGGTGCCTGAGAACGGCGGCACGGTCTCCGAGTCGCCGCGGATGTAGAAGACCTCCCCGAAGGACGTCTTGACGCGGCGCACCGCGGACTCCATAGTGGCGGCCGTGAGCCTGGAAACCGTCTTGGAGTAGTCGTCACCGGCCTCCTCCCACTTCCACCCCTTGGGGGAGTAGACGACGGTTGAGCCCGGGGCGTCCCTCGAGTTGGACGGGGCCGAGTGGCCCGGAGTGGCGAACGCCGGGACGGTTACGTACTGGGCGCCGCGCGCCCCCTCGCCGGCGAGGAACGGTTTCTTAGGGCCCGGCATTACAGCGCCCTGATGATGTAGATCGAGCCGAGGTACGGCTGGCGCACGTCAATCGGAGCGCCCGAGCCGGTGGAGGCGGCGATCGGGCTGCGGCCGGAGCTGTTGTTGCCAGTCGAGGTCAGGTAGGTGTAGCCCGAGGTGCCGATGCCGATGTCCTGGTTCGCGGTGCGCGCCTGGAAGCGACGGTTCTGGTCCTCAACCTCACCGATCTGGTGGGTGTGCTCGGGCAGCTGGTCCACCGTCAGGCTGATGGTCGTGGCGCCGCCCTTGTCGTTCAGGTCGTACTTCGAGCCGTCGCCGGCACCAACTGGAGTGCGCTCCCGGTAGTCCGGCACCCGGAAGTTGCTCACGGTGGTCGAGCCGAACTTGGTGCCGATCACGCGGAACAGCTCCGGGTAGGTGTTGCGATTCAGCAGGCGCCCGTCGCAGCGGATCCACCCCTCAGGGTCCGCGTTAGCGCCGTATAGGGCGATGGTGCCGATCGGGATCGCCTTGTTCATGAGCACCTTGATGCTCTCAGCGATCGTCTGAACCTGCTTCAGGATCTCAGCGGGCTGCCCGTTGACCTTCGTCTCCAGGTTCGTGACGCCCTGGGTGGCGGCGCTGATGCCGTCCTCGATGTGGATGAGGTCGGCGGCGGTGATGCGGGTCTCGTTCGCGCCGAACCCGTCCCGCCACTGCTTAGCGGCTGAGTATGGCTGCATTAGTCGTCTCCTTTGGCTCTGAGGACGAAGATCCGTCCGTCGGGTGCGATCCACATGCTGGAACCTATTGTCCCACTATCCGGAGGTACGGGCCCTGACGTCACGAGGTTGGTGGCCACCTGGGTCATGGCCTCAGTGAGGTGCTTCATCTCCTTGAGCGTGCCCTCGCGAGCCGCCTGCTGCATGGCGTCGGAGTTCTTGAGCTTTTCCTCGACCTGCTTGACGATCGCGTCCGTGTCGACGTTCTGCTTGAGCGTGACCCGGGCGCCGGGGCCCCACTCCGAGCGGTTGCCGGCCCGGTCGTAGGACCGCAGGCGCACCTCCCACTCACGGATCTCCAGGCCCGCCAGGTTGGTGCGCTGGAGCGGGACCGGCATGTCGGAAAACTTCTGAGGCGTCAGGCCAGGCTCGCGCACCGACACCTCGATGCCGGCGAAGTCGCTGGGCATGCCCGCCCCGCCAGTGCCCTTACCGTCCCAGTAGATGCCGAGCACGCCCAGGGTCTGAGTGAGGACGGGCGCCGTCGGTACCGGAGGCGGCTCGGTGTCGATCGCCATCGTGGCCTCGACCTCCTGCGACCACGAGCCAGTCGTGTCCGCGGTCACAGCGCGGACCTTGAACGCGTACTTCAGGCCGGCCGTCAGGTTGGCGATCTGGGCCTGCGTCTCCTTGGAGGTACTCATCGGGCCGGACAGGAACGGCAGCTGGCGCGCCGAGATCTCATAGCCGGTAACAGCCACGGCCACGCCCAGGGCGTCGGTCTCGACGGGCGACCACTTTAGGGTTGCAACGGCCCGAGGCCAGCCCTGGTCGTTGATCACCACGTCCGAGGTGACTACAAGCCCCTGAGGAGGCACCGGAGCGTACTTGCTCTTCGGCTTCTCCGGGCGGGGATTCTTCCCGTCGGAGTTGACCGCGCCCAGGACGCCCTTCTGGCGCTTGGCCAGGCGGGCTAGGACGTCGTCCAGGACGGTGCCGAAGGTGGTGTGGCCCTGGCAACGGCCGTTCTCGGTTACCGAGATGGAGATCTGCGAGACCCGCATACGCTCCAGACCCTTGGCCCGCTCTACGCGGATCCAGTCGCCCAGAGCGTAGTCCTCGAAAGGCAGCCACTGAAGGTCGTCAGCCTCCCACTCACGCTTGACCTCTGCCGCCGGAGTGGCTCCGGTTTTCATCGTCAGAGCGGCAACCTTGCGGGCGGTCGCCTCCAGGGTCACGCCGCCGGCGCTGACTACCTTCTCCGTACGAGGCATGCCCGCGGGTGCCTCGGGGTTGGGGAAGGTCCAGGTCTTGCCCTCGTCACCCTTCACCAGTACGTGGGTGCACAGCTGGGACCAGTCCAGCTTCTCCGGGGCCGACTTCGTGCCAGCCGTCAGGCGCCACACAACGTCCAGGTTCTCGCGCTTAAGCGCGGCGTCGGGGTTGTAGACCTGTAGAGTGCGGCCACGCCAGCGGTAGTCGAGCATGCCCATGTTCATGAGCGAGTCCAGGATCGACTTGATCGACACCGACGGGTCGAAGGCGATGGTCGTGATCAGTGCCCAGCGCTGACCGGCGGAGTCGGACGTGGCGGATACGTCCAGGTCCAGGCCCTTACCCCAGCCGCGCTTGACGGCCGCGTCCCAGACCGTACGCAGGATCTCCCCGGCGTTGCGGTCGCGGAATCGGTACTTGCCGTCCTTGTCCATCGCCGCGAGGGGGACGTCCCACACGAGGGCGCCCTCGAGCCGGTGCCCGATGTGGATCAGGTCCGCGTGGCGCCGCTCGGTGCCGTCGTCTACCAAGTTCCACTCCGAGGAGAGGTTGATGAACCTGGCGTTGTACGGCTCGGCCCAGGTCTGCCCGTCGTAGCAGAGCTCGACGGCGAGCTCCACGTCCGAGTCCAGCAGGGTTCCCCGTACGCCCAGGTCCCCGTTCGGGTAGGACAGGGTGAGCGAGGGGGTGGCCTGGCGGGGGCACGTGAAGGTTCCGGCCAGCGCGTCTGGGAGCACTCCGAGGCGCTGGCCGGTGGCCTGGTCGTAGGCGACGTAGCGCATGGCCAGGCCACGCGCGAAGGCAGGGTTGCGCGGCATCAGTAGGCCATCCTTCCGCGGAATCGGCCGGTCGTCCCGGTCAGCGTCATGGAGATACGCCCGTCAGCGTTGGGCGTGGCCCTGAAGCCCCCCGGACTCATCGAGATCTCGCCGTCGGCCGAGCGGGCTCCTGGCTGAATATCCCACTCGATGGACGGATTCTTCCAGGCCCGGTAGCCTGCAATGTCCACGATCAGGCGCTCACCTCCGTTCAGAGAGCCCGTGAAGGTGAGCGAGGTGCCGGAGACGTTGTCCTTGACCGTGCAGGTAGGGGCGGTCGGCTCCAGCATCAGCCAGCCGTCCGGGATCGGCATCGAGCAACCGTCGAACTTCGACATGTCCGTAAGGAGCGCCACGAGGTTCGACGTTCCCCGCCACAGGCCGGAGACGATCTCGTAGGTAACTGCGAACGTGATCGCCTCGGAGTGCGGGTCGAGCACAGGCTCGACGGAGGACGTGGGCCGGACCTGCGCCTCTCGAACCGGCTGCCCGGCCGGCGTGTACCGGAGAGTCTGGAGGCGCCCGAAAGCGAACAGCCGGCGCAGGAGGTTCTGGTAGTTCGTCTCCAGCTGAGCCAGGCCGCCCTTGCAACGAGAGCCGTCGCGGTTGTCGGCCCACGAGAACACGGTGAACTTCAGGGCGACGGTGGCGGACTTGGTGACCGACGGAGCGATCGGCAGCACGCCGAACCGGCCCGGGATGTCTACGGAGGCGTTCCAGGGCTCTCCACGGGTCGACAGCGCCGTCCCCTCGGCGAGCACCCAGCGCCCGAGGGGGTCATCCAGGTCGGTACCGTCTAGGGAGTAGATGGCCATGGGTGGGTGACCTTTCTTACACGATGGCGGCTAGCCGCAGGCCCTCGGCGACCTCGTCCCGGGTCTTGCTGTCAGGCTTCGCCTGCGGATAGTGATTAGTTATGTTGATTGTAGCGCCTCCAAGGTTGCTCTTATGGAAGGGCTCAGAGGCGGAGATTGAGCCGGAGGACGTCACTCGGCCGGTCGAGGCTCGGGCGGGAAGCGGGCGCACGTTCGCACTCAGCCCGATCGTGGCGGGCTTGGCGATGTCCTCGGTTAGGCCGGCCAGCGACTTGCGGACGGTTCCGTACTGACTCTCCAGGCCCTTGACGAAGCCCTTCATGATCAGCTCACCCGTCGGGGTTAGCAGGACCTTGTCGACTGGCTCAGGACCCTTCCAGGACGTCAGCTTGCTGGTAAGACCGCCCAAGGTGGACTTCACCGAGCCGAACATGGACTTCAGACCGTTGATGAACCCCTGGATGATGTTCTTACCGGCGCTGACCAGCCAGGACCCGGCGCTGGAGAAGATGCTCTTGATGTTGTTGGGCAGGTTCTTGACGAAGTTGACCACTCCGTTGACGCCTGTCGAGACAACCGACTTGATTCCGTTCCACGCGGCCGAGGCGCCGGACTTGATGGCGTTCCACCCGGCGGAGATGACGCTCCCAAGGAGATTCCAAGCGGCCTGGGCGATGCTCTTCAGGAGGCTGCCGAAGTTTCGGAAGGAGCTGGAGATGAAGTTCCATATCCCCGTGCCGATCTGCTTGATCCCGTTCCACGCCTGGGACCAGTTGCCGGTGATGATGCCCATGACGACATTGATGACACCCTGAATGATCTTCATCATGCTGGTGATCGTGTCGCGGATGTTGTTGACGACCGGGACCACGATCGGTAGGAGAGCCCTCACCACGGTCCCGATCAGCTGGAATGCCGGGATCAGCGCGGACATGATCGACGCTACGATTGGCTGGATAGCGGGAACGATCGCAGCGAGCAGGTCGTTGATGAGCGGGCCGAGGACAGCGAACAGGGCCGACAGGACCGGGCCTAAGGCCTGGATGACCGGCATGAGGGCCGCAGCCAGCTGCTCGATAATCGGAGCCAGCAGGGCGGCCAGCTGGGTCATCACCGGCGCCAGCTGCTCGACCAGCTCGGCGATAAGCGGGGCGACGGCCGCCAGCAGCTCGCCGCCGACGGTTGCCAGGGCGCCGAACGCCTCCCCCAGGGCGGGCATGGCTGGCGCGAGCGCCTGGACGGCGATGAGGACGTTGTTGAAGAACGACTCCAGGCCACCCTGGAAGGCGGGGTTCTGGAGAGCCGTCGAGATCCCGTTCAGCCCGACCTCGATGATCTGGCCTACCAGCGGAAGAATCGTGGAGAGCGTGGGCGCCAGGGACACAAAGGCCTGGCCAAGCGAACCGACGCCCTGGAAGGCGTAGGACGCGGCCGTACCCATCGCGCTGAAGATCGTGGTCAGGGTGCCCTGCCACAGCGGCCCGTTGACCGCGGCGTTGGCTCGGTCGAGCCCGTCGGCAATGGCGCTCAGCGGGGTGGAGCCCGCGGCCATGGCCGAGAAGACCCCGCCGAGGATCCCGGCCAGGTCGAAGACGATGTCTTTCAAGGTCCCGAAGGTCTTGGCGGCGGACTGGATGGCCTTGTCCATTTCGCCTGACTCGGTCTTGGCCTGGACCCAGTTCTGGAAGCTGTAGGCCACGCCATTGGCCCACTCGGCGATCGACGGGAGGTACTTCGCGCCGGTCTCGCCCAGCGTGAGCAGAGCGTCGGTGAACGCCCCAGCGCCATCACCCCCGATGTCCATGGCCTCGGCCAGGTAGCCGAGAGACGCCTGGAAGCCTGGGAGATGGTCCTGCGCGGCACTGGCGACCGCGCCGGTCATGGCCCCCATCTGCGAGGCCACGTCCGAGATGGCCGGGGTCAGTGCCTCCAGGCCGTTGACGATCAGGGAGCGGACGGCCCCCTCAGCCTCGCCCCAGAACGAGGTGGAGATTGAGTCCTGGAGCGCCTCGAAGGAGGGTCCCAGGTCCTCCAGCACCGTGGAGGCGTCGGACATGGCGGCGGCGAATATGCCGATACCCGCACCGGCCGCCGCGAGGATTCCGGGCATGGCGAGCAGGGCCGGGAGGGTGTGGGCGATGCTCACGCCGAACTGGGCGAGCGTCCCCAGGCCTGCCCCTGCGACGGAGGTCAGCCCGAGGATCGCGGTGCCCGCCCCGGCCATCTTCAGGGAGAAGGTGTCCAGGTTGGTGAAGATGTCGTTCAGCGAGTTCTTCAGGTTGCCGAAGATGTTCCCGCCGGCCAGAGCCTTCAGCTCGGCAGCGACCTTCGCCAGCGACGCCTTCGCCAGGCGCACGTGGATGTCTATGTAGCGCGGTTTCTTGGTCAGCCGGGCCAGGTCGAAGCGGGCCTTGCCGTCGTCAAGGTCAGCGTTGACTGTAGCCTTGCCGTCCAGCTTGCTGAGCTCGTGCTTTAGCTTGCGCCTGGACGCCTCGGACAGGTGGGCGTGGGCCTCAATGTCGCCACCGAGTTTCTTCAGCTCCGCCTGGAGCTTTTTCTTGGAGGTGTCGTCGAGCTCGGCCTCGGCCTTCAGCTTTGCGTCGAGCTTGGCAATCTGCTCCCTGATCTTGCGCTGAGTGGCCTTCTCAAGCGAGGCATCAACCTTGACCTCGGACTTGATGTTGGCGATCTTCTCCTTGAGCTCAGCGATGTCCTGGCCCTTGATGTCGACCTTGGCGTCGATCTCGGCCTCGGTCTTTTTGATCACCTCCAGCGCGTGCTTGCGGGACACCTCATCGAGGTCGACCCGGGCCTTGATCGCGGCCTTCATCTCGTCGAGCTCGCGGCCCATCTTGGCCACGGCGTTGTCGTCCAGGACCGGCTTGACCGGCGTGCGCCACTCGGCCCGGCGGAGCTTCTGCTTGATCTCCTCCAGCTCGCGAGCCGAGATGGTAACCTCCGGCGACGCCTTGGTACTGGCGATCGCCGTCTCGATACGGCGCAGGTCCTTGGGGTCGATCTTGGCGTTGACCTGTAGCACGAGGCCGTCCAGGGCGTCCTTGACGGAGTCGCGCATCTCGCGCGCCCACTTCTCAGCGGCGCGCTCGATCCTCTTGCCGATCTTTTTAAGGCTTTTCTCGATGCCCCGCTCAGCGTCGCCGTTGAAGTCGCGCGCGTCAGCGCCTACTTCTACGACGACCTCGCCGATCTTGTCTGCCACGGGCTACCTCCTCGCTCGTACGTCGAGCGGGCGGCATCGCGGCCCGACTCCTGTCTGAGGCTATGATACCGCCCGCATAGGCGTGTCCTATAGGTGATGTCACATCCCGAGGGCCGACTTAAGGGACCCGAAGCCCGACGACTCGTTGCCCGAGTACCACGGGCTGCGCGGATCGGTGACCTCCACGCCCTTGGGCGGGAGCCACAGATCCCTCTTCAGCTTCTCGGTAGCGCCCTCGTCCTCGGCGTTGCGAGTGAGGATCCACCACATGACGTGGCAGAACCGGTTCAGAGGCAAGGTCTCCAGGTCGATCCCGTGCCCGAGGCAGAACCCGTCAATGTAGTCCCACTCCTCGAGGGCCGAGGCCTGAAGGCGCTGGATCACGTAGTAGGGTTTTCGCCCGCCTCCTCCATGACGGCGGAGAGGAGGTCGGTCAGGTCGGGGATGTCGAGGTCGTCGTACGGACTCTTAAGCCTCTTGACGACCTCGGCGCCAGTCTCCTTGCCGAAGAGGACGTGGCACCACTTCGACAGGCCCTCGATCAGCTTCTCAGCGTCATCGCCAGAGTCCTTGAGAGCCTGGGACAGGAAGATGGCGACGGACGCCTTCGGAGGGCGGACCTTGTACTCGGTACCGACCAGTTCAACGGTGATGGACTTCCGGGTCTTACCGGGGATCGTGATAGTAGCCATGAGGCGATTCTAATGGAAGTCAGAGGGCTTGATAAGCCGTACAGCATCTCTGACGAAGTGGGCGCCCTTAATCCCCTTGACCCACTTCGCGAACACGGTCTGGCTGGACCCCTTCGGCGTGAAGACCATCCGCTGCGCCTTGACCGGACCGTGTGGCCGGGTGCCCTTCTCCTGGTAGGCGGCGTACGGCGTACGCGCGCCGATCTCGAAGGTAGGGTTGAGCGGGTGCTTGCCCGGGACTCGCTCAACCGTGACGGAGTTCACCATACGGCCCGAGTTCACTCGCCCCTTGGCGCGGATGTTCCGCTGGATTCGGCCCTGCGTGCGCTTGGACGCCTTTAGGGCGGCCTGCTTAGTGATCTGGGCCACCTTGTCCTGGCGGATGGGGCCCTTGAACCGCACTCTTACGTGAACCATCTCACACTTTCAGGGTTAGGAGGGGTCACGGGCAGTTGAGGCGGACCGTGAAGGTCCACTCGCCTGCCACGCAGCCGCCGTCGGGGCCGGATGCCTGCCAGTCCATGTCGTTGGCGTTGGTCGACGATGTCAGAAAGCTGCCAAGGTCTGCCATGTCCTGGTGCAGGACGGCAGCGTCGGCCGTCAGGTCGAAGGGGCGGGGGCCCCGGCCGCGGTCGTCCACGACCTCGACGCAGCGAAGCGTGCCAAGCGCGAAGGTAGCGGCCCAGTAGCGCACCGAGCACGCCTCGCCGTCGGCGGCACGGGGACCGAAGACGGGGGAGACAGAGACGGTGCGCACGTAGAGGTGCCCAGCGCAGCACTCGTCCCATGCCACCTCCGCGCCGGGAGCGACGTAGGCCTGCGAGACAGCATTGGACAGGGCCCCCGCACCGCCCTTGAGCAGGGCGAGCGCAGTGGAGTGGACGACGGACGGCACCGGCGAGGCTACTCGGCCGGACAGGGCCGCGTAGTCCTCGCTCTGAGGGCGGTTGCGGCGCGTCAGGCGCGGGGCCGGGCTCACCAGATCACCCCGCCGCGGAGGTCGGACGGCTGACGGCGGACGTAGTCGTCGGGGTTGTAGGCCCGGGCGGCCTGGCGGGGGGCGCGGATCGAGGTGACCCAGGAGTCGACCAGCCAGATGCCAGTGCGGCCCTCCTGCATCTCCTCGAAGTCGTCCTGCACCTGGACGGTGACTCCCTGCCGGGTGACCGACTGCAGGCGCGCCGGGAGCGCGCAGTCGCGGTCCATGCAGGCGGCTTTCGCCAGCTCGAGCGCGAGCACGCCAGCGGCGACCTGGCCGCCCTCGGGGACGGGGACGCCCTGGGAGTAGCGGATCTCCCAGGTGCCCTCCTCGGTCGTCGGTCGGGAGAGGTCTTGTACCGGGGGGAATACAAGCGGAACGTCGGGGCCTAGCGGCGAGGTGTGGCCTGTGAGCTGGAGCACGGAGTGGTTGATGAGCCGGTACGCGCCCAGCGGGAGCACCTTGCCGTTGATCGTGACCTGGTGCACGCGGTGAACGTTGCCGGGCAGGCGGATGGCCGGAGTCCCTGAGGTGTGGGTGCAGTAGGGGCCGCACAGGCCGCACACGACGTCGTGCAGGACGCCGCCCAGGCGGAATGGGAGGAAGCCCCTCAGGTACGCCTGGGACTGGTAGGTGGGCGGCGGCACGCAGTCAGCGGGCTCTGGCCGGATCACGACGATGTCGGTCCCGAACCGGCGGCCCGTCCACTCCCAGAGCAACTGGGTAGCCATGGCCTCGAAGGTGTGCTGCTGCTCGGGCCTGCCGGCCTCGTCCAGGTACTCCTTCAGGTCCTCGCACGCGCTGTAGGAGACCGGCCAGTCCCCTGGGCCGTAGCCTCTGTCAATGTCCTGCATGCCCTCTCCTACAACGCGTGCGTGGTGCGGGATGGCTACGCCGCCGGGAATACATAGGCGGTGCCCGCACGGATGAGTATACCTATAGGGCCTTCCTAAGGGGCGTAGAGGGGCTTCCGCGCGGCGCAGGTACGGTGACAGCCCCGCAGGGCGTTTGTGCGCTCTACGGGGCTGTCAGTGCCGCTGAGACGGGGTTTCTCAGGGGACGGTGACGGGCTGGTCGCTGTCCGGCGGGGGAGCGAGAGCCGTGTCGATCATGAGGAGGTGGTCGAGCGGGTCGAGGGCGGTGGGGAGCTTCGCGTTCTCGAAGCCGGCGCCACCGGCCTTGGCCTTCTTGACCACGTCGTAGGGGCCGACGCCCCAGGCGTTGCCGGACTTGGTGACGGCGCCGGTCATGGAGAAGGTGATCGCGTCCTCACCAGTGACCTCGATGTCGCCGATCGTGCCGGCGGTGATGAAGGGCAGCAGCAGGTAGCCGCTGGCGTCCTCGGCGCCCGCCGCACAGGCCTGGCCGGACAGCCCGGTCCACAGCTCCAGGGCGAACTTCTTCTCGATCTTGCCGTAGGCGACCTTGAAGCCCGCGGTGTCCCCCGCGTGGTCCAGGTACTTCGTGGCGTTGGTCACGATGTCCAGGACGGAGGGGTTCACGCCACAGAACTCGAGCTCGACCGTGAAGTACTTGAAGGTGTTCGACTGCTTCTCGTTGACGCACAGGGAACCGTCGGCCTTGCGGACCGTGATCTCCGTGCCGTCCTCAACCTCGGCGGCGAGCTTGACCGACACGAAGCCAGAGGTAGCCACCGGCTTGTGCTGTGCCTTGTCGAACTTGCCGCAGGTGTCCAGCGGGGTGACGCGGATGCGCTTCCCCAGCACTGGTGTGTATGAGTGCGTCTTAGCCATGGCTCAGCGCATCCTTCCCGTTGGTGTTGGAGTTGGTTGGTCGGTAGGTCATCTGGGCTCAGAACTGGCGGGCCACGTACTTGCCGGTGCCGGGGTCGGTCGAGACCTTCACGAAGTAGGCGTCGTCCGGGTTGAACGCGATGACGTACTGCCGCTCTGCGACGGCCGTCAGGTCGTTCTGGCCCTTGTCGAAGCCGCCTGCCCCGTTGGTCGAGGTGAAGACGTCCCCGCGGTAGATCAGGATCGGCCCGGTGGACGCGATGATCGGGGGAGTGTCGTCGTACCCGTCGCCGACGACTACGGGCGTTCCCATGCGGGTGTATGACTCCCCGGTCCGCGGGTCAGTGTCGATGTACAGGCGCCCGGCCAGCATCGACCCGAGGCGCTGCGAGAGGTGGAACGTAGGCGCCACGCCGGGGGTGTGGGCGTACTTCTCAGCAGCGTTCCAGGCGCCCTCGGCCGGCTGAGCGCCGGCGTTGTTCGCCCACTCCTGGACTCTGGTGAGTGCAGGACCTGCCCCACCGACGCCGTTCCACAGCGCCTTCTCGACCGCGTACTCCTCGTACTGCGCGAGGCGCTGAGCCGCGATGGCGACGGCCTCCTCGGGGGTGTGGTCCAGGGGCGTGGTGCGGAACGTGGCGTAGACGGTGATCGGTTCCATCGACTCGACGGTCACGCCCTTGGGCTTGTCCAGGACCTTGGGCAGTCCCTTGACGGTGCCCGGCTTCTGGTACTGGCCGATGGTGCCGACGTCGGTGCGCGCGACGTCCTCCCAGGTGACGCCGTTCTCCCAGCGGATCGAGGAGTCCTCGATGGGGGCGAACCGGGAGAAGAGGCCGCCCTTCAGGCGCTGAGTGACCGGCGCCTCGATGCGCTGCTTCGGTGCGATGATTGGCATCTGTCCTCCTTGCTGGACGGTGACTGGCTAGTGACGATCACGGGGCGGGCGGGGACTGGCCGCCGCCCGCCCCGGAGTCATCACTTGGCCGGGTCAGCCGTGCCGTTGGCGAGGAGACGGATGCCGGTGCCGGTGCCGCCGTTCGGGTTGATCGGCACCGTCACGACGCGGGCGTCGTGGCCGCGCTTGGCAACGAGGTAGCCCTCCTCGGTGAACAGGGCGGTGTAGTCGTTCTGGCCGAGCAGGACCGAGTCGTAGACGGTGTCCAGGGTGATGACGTCCTGGCCGCCCTTGACGAAGGTGCCGGCGCTGTAGAGCAGGAACTTGAGGCTGCCGCCCCAGGCCTTGAAGTCGCCGGCAGCGCCGGTCAGGGCCTGCCAGTCGTAGACGAACTGAGGGTTAACGCCGCGGGCCTTGAACCACGCGTCGATGCGGGCGTCGTTGACGTCGGTGAGGTCGACGCCCTGGCGGCGGGACAGGTCGGTGCGGATGGCGCCGTGGACCCAGTAGGGGAAGACCGCCTCCAGGGTGGTGGAGCGGGAGAGGCGCTGAGCGTAGCGGTAGTGCTCGACCTGCAGCTCGATGGCGGTCAGGATCGGGGCAGCCGCGCCGATCTGGCCGGCGTCCAGGGAGACGGCAGTGGACTGCTTCTCCATGGCGGCGATGATGCGCTCGCTCATCTTGTGCTCGTGAGCGACGAGGGCGCCGCGGATGGTGCGGGCGACGAGCTCGGGGTAGCCGCGCTGCTGGAGCAGGTTGGCCTGGACGTGGATACCGGCCGCGGAGAGGCGGACCTCCTCGAACTCGGTGCAGGGCACGTTGTAGACGGGCTTGGCGCCGACCTTGTTGGTCGGGTCGGTGGCGGAGGTGGGCTGGTACTTTCCGGCCTTCGCCTCCTCCTCGGTGAAGTTGAAGGAGGGGGCCGCGTAGAGGTCAGCGAACTTGGGGCCCTTGGTGAACTTGATGCCGCCGCGGGTGACGTTGATCTCAGGCAGGGAGATCAGGCCGTCGCGGGACTCGTCCTCGAGCAGGTCGTAGACGGTCTCGGAGGGGGCGCACCAGCCGCCGGCCGCGACGAGGGAGCCGCCGGGGAGGTTCTTCTCATTGACGGCGAAGGCCATGGCGGCCTCGGCCGACTCGGGGGAGGAGACGGTGGCGCGCTCGTCGAAGGACTTGCGGATGACGGCCAGGCCGTGGCGCTCGCTCATGGCTCGGCCGGCGCGAGCGGCAGCGGCGTAGGCGCCGGAGTTGAAGCCCTGGAGGCGACGGTCGAGCGCGACGGCCAGGTCCTCGAAGGTTGCGTCGGAGTCGGCGGCGAAGCCGGGGACGTCGGCCACGGTCATGCGGGCCTTAGCGGTGTCCTCCACGGAGGTCTCCTCAGTGATCGCAGGTGCGGGGGTGTGAACGTGCCGACGGATGCCGGACAGCTTGATGGGTCCGCGAGGGGCGGCGGCGGTGACGGCCTCGGCCTCAGGCTTGGCGTCGACCTGAGCCTCGACGTCGGCCGCTGCGGCCTTGGCCTTCTTCTCGGCCTTGGCCTCAGCCTCGTCCTCTGCCGCGTCGGCCTTCTCCTCGGCCGGGGTGTCGTCATTGTCTGAGTCATCGGCCGGAGCGTCGTCCGCGTCATCGTCGGCAGGGGCGGCCGGCTTGTCGGCACCGACCTTGGCGGCCATCTCGGCGGCCTTGGCAGCGCGCTCAGCGGCGGCCTGCTCGCGGGCGCTGATCTCAGCGGACAGGACCTCGATGCCGTCGGTCAGGGTGCCGAGGGTGTCGAGGTCCTCGTCGGTGAACTCGCCGTTGGCGTACAGGGTCTGGAAGGCGTCAACGGCCTTGGAGCGCAGGTCACCGAGGTCGGCGGCGCTCAGGTCGGACAGGTTCTCGGGGATCTCCAGGTCGAAGGTCTCGACCGGAGCGTCCTCGCCCTGATCGGCGAAGACGGTGATGTCGAAGTGCTTACGCATGTTGAGGTGTCCTCCGTGTTCGTTGCTGGGCAGGGTTCCCGTCCCCAGCGGGGTACACACGAGGCCCTGCTGCCATGCCGTTGGCTTAAAGGATACACCTATGAGTGAGACAGACCCCATAGGACGAACAGAACCCCCGCACCGCCATGAGCAAACGGTGCGGGGGTTCTGCCTGATCCACCCAGCGTCAGGAGTCCATGAGACCTCTAACAGGGACCATCATAACCGATGACGATGGAGGGCGCTACATCTAGAAACGAGTGATCGGGGAGGAGTCCTTGGAGCCCTCGCCAGGCAATGTGCCGTCGGCCAGGGGCCGGGGCTCAGTGCCTACCGGGGGAGTTGTAGTCCGCCCACATCCGCATCCCATGATTTCTGTTCCTTTCCTCAGATGGATCCTAGACGGCGTGCCATGGACGCCGCCTTGGCCAGTGTACCGGCGCGCTCTACCCGTGCCCGCATCTTGTCGGCGGCCGTCGCGCGCTGCAGATCGCGGCGTCGCTCGGACTCGGCCAGCCTCTTCAGGTACGAGATGTCGCCCAGCGTGAGGCCGTCACCCGACATCCGGCTCGAGGGGTGCGCTGCCCGTGCGGCGGAGTCGTCGTGGGCCACGACGCCGGACGCCTGCAAGGAGCGGACCTCGCCGGAGGCGAGCAGGCCTCTCGGGCGAGGCACCGGGAAGCCCGGCACGTTGACGGCGAGCGCCCCGACCAGCTCCAGGGAGCCGCGGATCATGCGCCAGTCCCCGGAGATCGGCGCGGAACGGGCCACCCGGACCTGCTCGGCCGTGATTCCGGGACGGAGAGCCCCCGCTACCCAGATGCCGTGAGCGTCCTCACCGGCCGCGACGTCGGAGAAGACGGTGCCGGTGTTGTCGTAGTGCTCGGCGGCGGCGTTGGCAGAGTCGCGAGGGCCGGCGTGACCGGTCCCCATTGTGAGATGCCCCACAGCCACGGAGGTGCCTTCGGCCGTGCGCAGCACGCCGGTGCGGAAGTAGGCGTAGTTGGACGGGGAGGTGGGAGGCTCGACGCACTTGCCGACCTGGCCGATGTGGCAGGTGCCCCAGACGGCGATATGGCCGTAGACGCGCCCATCGTCCTCGACCACGAGGGCGGTCGGGCCAGTCAGCTGCGGGTCCTTGAACCACGCCTCCGGCGGGGCGGTCGGAATAGCTGCGGCGGTCAGAGCGTCGCGGCTCAGCGGGTCGGCATCTTCTGAGCGAGCCATTTTCTCCCCAGAATCGACGTTTTCGCCGCGCTCAGGGGTCTCGGAGGTGCTGGGAGCCTGCCCAGCGACGTAGACGCGGGCCGTGGCGAAGGCCGGGACGGCTACGAGCGTGGCAGCACGTAGGCGGGCAGACTCGATAACCATGAGCTCGTCCGAGGAGGACATGGCGGCGACCTTGACCCGGCCGTCGGGATCCACGTCGGCGTCATCCCCGTTGCCGGAATCTGCAACGTCGGCCTCGGGCATGTCAGCCTTCGCCATGATCCTGAACGTCACGTCGTCCGTGTCGATGGAGACGCCGTTGGACATCTGCTCGCTGACCTGGCGAAACGCCTCGGTTCCGGTAGCGCTGCCTAGGTCGAAGGTCCCAGTGGCGTAGATGTCGCCGTTGTCGCGGCGCTCTACGGTCTCGATCCGGCCGCAGACCTCAGCGCCGTCGTGGCCGCCTACGTCCTTGAACGCGACGCGAAGCGGGATGGGGAGGTCGTCCCAGCGCAGGGCGCCGTCCTCGATGAGCCGGCCGTCACCGGTCATCTCGCCCTCTCGAGCTATGACGCCCTCCCAGCGCCCGTCCGGCGTAGGGTCCGGGTCCGGCTCCGGAACGGCGTCGCCTACAGGCTTCGAGTCCCCGGTCCTGAGATCGGAGAACTCGCCCACGCGGCGGGCCGTCTCCTCGATGCGTAGCTTCATGGCTGTCCTTTCGATGTCTGCGGCTGAGTACTTGACGTTGACGGCCCGGTTGACGGCGGGGCGCGCGTCGGTCGGGATGAGGATGCAGCGGCAGTTCGCCGTCTCTTTGACCGGCCCGGCCGGATCCCCCGGGTAGAGCAGGTGGGCGCCTCCCACAAGGAACGGCGTGCCGAGGTCCTGGACCTGCCCGTCGGCCTCTACATGAGTGGGCCGGACGCGGTTGTCGTGGACCGTCACCCAGCGAAGACGGCCGCGCTTGAGGGCCAGGTCCGACGTCGCCATGCGGTGGGCGGCGTTGGCGGTGGCCGCGGTGCGGGCCAGGGTGCGCAGGCGAGCCGCGTAGGCAGTCGTGGCCTCGCCCTTGCGGCGGG
>ERZ773233.183-NODE-183-length-48358-cov-5.784051_pt1 | contig 48358 bp, 34 predicted proteins | sample MGYA00580991_ERZ773233 | MGnify/ENA primary metagenome ERZ773233 (study PRJEB29015, sample SAMEA2738178) | human oral metagenome | biome: human oral; feature: human-associated habitat; material: saliva | place: China | collected 2161 ...
CATACGCATAAAAAGCCTCCCATTTCTTATGTCCAAGAAATGGGAGGCAGTTCAGGGTTCGGAGGCTATTATTCCCGTTATTTCACTGGTGGCTTTACTCTATGGCGATATCGAAACAGCATCAGACGGTATTCGGCAGCACCAAAACGCAAGTTCAGAAGCAAGTTCCCGCTATTCCCACTCTATAAATTTACTTTTTCATCTGGTCATAGATTGCTCTAGTTTGTATCGCCATTTGGACGTGTCGGCACGTTACGGTACATGGTGACACGTTACTGGGACAGCACTGGGACAAAAACCGAAAATCAAACTAAACTCAGCCGGATTGAGTTTCAATTTTTGTCCCAGTAAGAAGGCGTGACAGGCAACGAATTTTCGCAACGTGACTTGAAGGTGTGATTGCGCTTCCAAGCCGCGTTATAAATCCTGGGCGAAGCGGGGTAGAGCAGTCTTTATAAACCCTCCCCTACAGATTATCGACTTAAGCTCTTTTTCAAAATGTTCTCCAGCTTAAGGTATGGTCTTCTTCTGTGGCGATTGTCTACGCCGTCCAAGATGTCGGCCACGTCCGCGGCTTCCCCTTCGGTCATTTCAACCGCAATGGCCAGTTGAAACTTCGCTCTCGACGCGCCAGTGTAGAAAAGCAATCCTGGAGGAGCCTGATATTCGCTGTCTTGCTCCCAAACGGCCTTGTCGACGTCAATCAGGAACACTACATCAGCCTCCAGACCCTTGAACTCCCTGCAGGTATAGACAGGAACCTTGGAGGATCCCCAAACTTTCATTTGATCATCACTGCGGTCGACTCTGATCTTTGCTTTGTGCTTGGAATTGTGAATGGTCGAACACGTCAGGACGACCATGTCTTCGACCTTGATGCCATCCTGCTTTGCGGATTGGATCATCTTGTCTATCTGGTCCTCGACTTTTTTTGGGTTAGTTTCGAATATGAATCTCGGAGGCTCTCCCGAGACGGCTTCGTCCCTGAGTCTGTGTTTGGTCTTTCTGTTAAGTCCATTGATGGAGCAATCGGAGATGCTTCTGGTGTTCCTGCAGTTGACGTACATGGTCATCTTGCAGTCAGCTTCGCGAATCAGATCGGGGAGGTCTACTCCCTGAATAAGCTGCCTTTCGTCATAGAACACGTAGAAGGAGCCGTTTTCGTGCATGGAGTTCAGCAAGTACAGAGACTCAAGTACGCCGGCATCCGCAATCGCCCTCATGCCGAAGTCCTGTCCTTCATCGATAATGATATGCTTGCTTCGAATCTTTGACTCGTCCGGGCATGTGTCGAGCCATTTGGACAAGCCCCTGTAGTCATCGAAATTGTCTGTTTTTGCCATGGCAAGACCCGATACCGTCATGACGTCCACGTATTTCGAAAGGCCCTTCTCTCGGATTCTCTTGGCTACATCCTCCTTTAGAAGCTTGTTGAAGCACAAGAAGAGTGACTGTTCGCCTTCGGAGGCAAGCTGATTGGCTCGCTCAATCGCTAGCAAGGTCTTGCCGGTGCCGGCCGCTCCGTTAATGACGGCGCATCTTTGGTCGACAAGGAAATCAAGGATGCGCGCCTGGGAGTCCAACAGCTGCAAGAACTTTCTCTCTGTCCTGTCGAACCTAACGGAAGGCATCTCCACGATGTTGAAGCTGGGGAGCAAGACTTTGTCCAGTATGAACTTTTCATCAGCTTCGGAGAGGCTGGTGAAGCTTGCGGGACGATAGTCGTGTCGGTAAGAGTTCCATTTTCCATTAGAGCAGGCGCCGAAGATTTCCCTGATTTTCTTATCGGGATCGAGGGTGTCCTCGTACGTGAGCGTGAAGTCCGCGAGCGCATGCAGAGGAAGACTGAGAGACTCCAGCTGCGACCTTTTCATATCGGGGAACCAGACGGCAGAGAGGATGGAGCACTTTTCGATGCCGAGACCGCCGTCCTTCTCGGAGTTGATTCGTTCCCTCATTCGGTACATCGCGTCGGCGGCCTGATCGTATGGATCGTGGTTGAACTTGGTTCTTCCGCCGTTGTAGAACCACTCAGAATCGCGATATACGATATTTCTGCCGGCCTTGGCCTCGATGCACAGAATTCCCAGTTCCTTGTGATAGACGACGAAATCGCTCTCCCTCTCTACGAAGCCGCGGTTGAATTTCTTCCTGTATTTAAACGAATGGATGACGATGTAGTCTTCGGACAGTCTGTCCCTTAACGCGTAGTAAATCTCGTCCTCATGGCTGCTGTCCTCAAAATTCCTTGGACCGTCGGTTGGATATATCCTTGCGGTCATGTCTATTCTTCCTTAAGTATTTCAATCAGTTCGTTTGATGTCGTTTGCTCGGCCAGCACGAGAGTCCACCCAGATATCTCTACGGACTTTCTGCCAGCCGCTTCGAGGATATGGTCGTACTCCGACTGCTCGATTACCGCGACTTGACGGCTCTCCCAAGCGAGCAGTGCGACGAACTCGTCATCCAAGAAGCCGAAAACGACATTGGGCTCTGGAAGCTCCTCGAACTCGTCGTCGCCGATTTCGGCAAGGTCATACAGCAATCGCTGCCCGTCCTCGGATCCCGCTTGGGCATCTTCGCAGATGCGTTGCATTCCGGTAGAGGAGTAGTCGACGTTAGTAAACTCCGGGCACACTTCAATCCCTCGACTCTCAATGGCATCTAGGGATTTTTTCTCTGCGTCCGAGGGGCGTTCATCTTTGGCGCTTGCCTCTGCTTGACTCCCTTGACTCGAAAGTAGTGTGCCGAGGATTTGCTTCGCAGCGCCACGAGACAGGTAAGCCTGCTTCGATTGGTTGTAGTAGTTCGCAATACATCCGTAGCAGCAGGTCTCCTCTCCACAATCGCAATGTCCGTCCACGACATCGTAAGCTGCTTGGATGAGCTTTTCGACCATCTCACTCAACTGCCTTGCATGGCCCGCTCCTCCCGGGACGTCATCGTAGATGAGCAGCGACATCGTTCCGTGGTCGTTCTCATATAGAGTTCCGCCGAGCTCCGTCTGAGGAATGTCTAGCAGCTTGGCAGCGGCTGTGAAGATGGCCCACATGACAGACTCCCAGCCATATTTGTCGGCGGCAGGAGCGCCATCGATGTCGAGCACCAGTTCAATCACATCGCTAACGAAAGCGGTTCCGAGGGCGTCTATATGGTTATACGAAGGGAAGGGATTGTCTTTCTCGCAATACGGCATGTGTACGACGTCTTCCTTGAAACCTGCTGCTGCGCCGCAGTACTGGCAGATTTGGAATCCGGCTTTTCCATTGCTGTTCACCGCACAGAGCTGTCCGTTGCCTGAGAACCTAGCCTCAACGGTTCCGCCAGGGAAAGAGTAGCTTGAGGGTGAGACCTCGTTGATGGAGTGCTGGCTAAAGAAGACCATTGAGTAGCCCGTGGATCGAGGCTTCCTGAGTCCGATGCCTTTCTTCATCTTCTTCCCCTCGAAGCCAAGCGAAGGGATGAGCATTCTCTTGCGCAATTGGACAGTCTTGTGGCATACGGGGCACTCGCCCTCGTAGCTAAAGTTGTCTATTGGCCATACGAAAGCGCCGCATTCGCATTTTCCGAAGGAGCGCGTGATCAGCTCGTGCCCCTTCATCTTGCGGATTCCGGTAGAACGCCAAAGCTCACCGCCTGCGACAATCTCCGAACCGGGGGCGTACTCGCTGATCGCTTGTCTGAGGCCCCTTTGAAGCTGGAGCTTCTCCTCCTTCTTCCTGAGATCGAGCTCTCTGAGGTGAAGCTCTACCAAGTCGGTCGGGAAACCGTATTTCGGGAGGATTCCGTTCTCCGCGAGGATGGAGATGGTCTTCTCCTTCTCGAGAGCTCCCTTGGACTTTTCGAGCTTACTGCGCTCGAAGCTGTCGGTAGATCTTCCAAGAGCATCCTCAATGCGCAAGAAGTCCGACCTTTTTATGCCGTGGGTCCTGGTTAGTCGGCCAGATTCGGCGGAGACGAGCTCCCCGATCCAACTCCAATCGTTAACGCCCAGGCTTTCGGAAACGCTTCCACCAGAAGGGAAGATGACTTCCAACTGGCGGGAGATGGCCTCCGGGTGGTCCTCCAGGAAGCTTGAGAGCTGCTTGAGGCCGCGAGGCTTATCGTCCTTGAGGGACATAAAGTCATCGTAAACGAGAGAGTAGTCCTGACCCTCATCATCTCTCATGTGGCGGAAGAACTCGGAGATAGCCACTGCGAAAATGTGCCTGATAGCAATCTCCGTGTTCTCCATGTAGCAGTACGGAACCCTGGTGTCTCCGGCGATGATTCTCCTCGGATCGTTGAAATGAGCGATGTCGTGCGGACGGAGCCTGCAGAAGGTGAGGGCGTAGCCTGGCATTCCCGCCCGACGTCCCACTCGACCGGCCCTCTGGGTGTAGTTCGCGGTGGACGGAGGAACGTTTCTCATGAAGATGGCCCTCAAGTCGCCGACGTCGACACCGAGTTCAAAAGTGGTGGTGCAGGAGAGAACGTTCACGTCGCCCTCGATGAACCTGCTCTGGACAAGCCTCGCCCTCTCGGATGAGAGCTGTGCCGTGTGCTCTTCGATCTCGATTGGAAGAGCTTCCTCGCAGTAGACCTCCTTATAGAAACGGTCCTTTTCCTTAGCCTCGGCGAAAGTCATCCTCTCCAAGCGCCCTTCGCACTTGTTCGTCGTGCACACGCCGTTCGTGTCGAGATGCGACTCGCAGCCGCAGGTGTCACATCGGAAAACCACGTCGCTGTCCTTGTGCGGATACATCTTCCAGATGTCCTTGTTCAGCTGGAATCGCTCTTTGTTTCCGACCATGTATCTCTCTGCTTCGAAGCATGAGAGGAGGTACTCGGTCAGGAAATCGAAGAGTTTCTTCAGTATCGTTCGAGTCTGCTCTCTAGAGACTTCGACGCCATGGACCCTGCGCGCATACTTTCTGATGAAAGCCTCCCTCTTGTTGTCGACGGTGGCAGAGGCGCTTCCCACGAACTTGATGTCATTTTTGCCGGCGCCTTCGCCGCCGTAAACGACGTCGTTCGCGCGGACGAGATGGTTAATGCGATACTTGTCGACTCCGACGGGTACCTCGATGGCACCCCTCTCGCGAAGCGTTTCCAGACTCATGACCAAGAAAAGTCTGTAGTCGAAGACGGTGAGCCATGGGAACTCGCCGGAGAGATCGGAAACATCCTCCTCGAGTACTCCTGCAATGTCTTCATCCTCGAGGCGGTCGACAAAGGAGGTTGGCTCGACTCTCACGACGCCGAGGCCTTCCAGGCTGTTCCTAGAATCCTCAGCCGTCAGCTCGTCGATTACCCAGGCCAAGGCCTGCTCTTCCTTTGTTCCATCGTTCATGAAGCCGGAGTATCGCTTGAAGCCTGTTTCAGCGATCCAGTTGCACACCTGGGTAGGAAAGCAGCCCTCGCCAGACGGAGACTTGGCTTCGACGGCCTCGCGGATAAGCTGTCGGATGGTGATGTTTTCGTAAGTACGCTTCATGGCAGGCGCGAAGAACGCAGCGTCTTGGCGCTTGTCGGAGAAGCAGATGACGTTTCCTCCATGTTTCTTTTCGGCTTTGGCAAACCTTCCTTTCTGCTTGGGCTCGGATCCGTCCTTGAAGGACGGGATGTCTCTGACGAGGTCATAGCACACGACGCTTCCAGCCGCTTCGGGCGACACTCTCATTGGCTGGATCGCGACACGGCTCGTGTAGCCGCAATGACTGCATCTCGCGTCATCTTCGCTGGCGCTGTTGTAAGCGATGGGGATTCGTTCGCATGCTTCGTGTTCGAACCTGTGTCCGATATCATCTTTTTCCATGCCGATGGAGCCGCAGGTAGGGCAGAGCCACTGGACGGTCTCGTCCGGGTCCGCCTCTTCACCTTCTGGAATCAATCGATAGTAGTCACGGGGAATAAACTCATCGTCAGCGTTCGTCCCCTGATGCTTCGGATTGAGCCATGGGCTCGAGTTGGCATCGCTTATAGATGTCTCCTGCCCCAGGACGTAAGCCTGGCCACAATGACGGCATACCGACGTCTCGTAGACTGGGACCTCGTAGCCCTCGGGCGACCTTTCGACCGTCGTTTTATGTTCGATGAGCTTCCTGTCCCTCAGGTTCAGGAATATGCCCTCGGGCGCCCTCAGGAATGAGTGATAGCGACTTGTCAGAATAGGGACGTCTTCCGACCTTTGCGCCCAGGAGAGAACCTCCACCATTGAGGACAGGACCTCGATGTCGTCGTCCGACCCGTTCATTCCCTTGATCCCGATGCTTTTCATCTCGTCGATATCCGTAAGGTCAAGAAGGGCCTCGGACATAGTTCTTACGAGCGCCATGGCAGAGGCCTCGCCAAGGAGTATCTTGCCTAGGCCTAGTAGGGGTGACTCGGAGTCGGCCAGGATCTGCAGTTTCTCAGACGGGATGACCGACTTCAACACGTCGGCAAGAAGGCCTCTCGTCTCGTCAGGATTGTATCCTATGCATTCGCGGAGCTGCTTCCAGACTTGAAGGGGCAGGGTTCCCCACGGGGAGTCGTCGAGCGCGGACACAGGAGAGTCCTTCTCGCTGGTAACGACATCAAGGTCGGACGGGTCCGACGAGAACGGCTCGCCGAACAGTCCTTGGGCGAATTTCGCCACGTTCGGCACATCCTCATCGGAGCCGATGGTCGCGGACGTGGCGTAGCAATGGAGCTTCGGCATGAATCCGACCTCGGATGCAATTCGGGCTTTGAGCCTTCTGATAAGGTACGCGATCTCGGTACCAAGCGCGCCGGTATAGACATGGGCCTCGTCGATTGCAATATGGCGCCAGTTGGCACCGAAAACGCTTCCGAACAGAGGAGCATCATCGGGACGCAGGAGCAAATACTCGAGCATCGAGTAGTTGGTCAGGAGGATGTTGGGCGGGTTTTCGCGAATTGCCTCACGTGAGATGATCTCGTTGCGGAGCTTTTCCTGGCCAGGGTTCTCGCTCTTCCACTTCTTGATTGCCTTTTCCGGAGAGGTTTCCGTGGCTCCAGTGTAGCGACCGAAGGTGATGTCCGTACCGGCAAGAAGCTGCCTCAGTCGCTTGAGCTGGTCGTTTGCCAAGGCATTCATGGGATAGAGGATCATGGCCCTGACGCCACAGGATGGTCCCTTTTCCTCGAACTCCGCCAAAATGTCGTTCACGATAGGAAGCAGGAAGGACTCGGTCTTGCCCGAACCGGTGCCGGTGACCACTGCGTAATTTCGACCGCTGACGGCCTTCCTGATCGCGCGCTCCTGATGCACGTAAAGAGGCCTGTCCACATCGAAGCCGCCGAGCTTTAGCATGCTCTCGCAAAGTACGCCTTCGTCGACGAGCTGTCTCACGCTAGATGTCGGCCTATACGGAGGGGCGGCCTCGAGAAACGGACCTTTGGCGAGGAATCTCCTTTTTCCAAGGATTGTCTCCAGCTGGGACTGAAGGTCAGGGTCTGCGAAGTGGATCGTGGTCGCTATGTACTCGCGATACAGATCCTCTATGGTCCTCGCAGTTTTAATGGGGTTGAACTGCTTCTTCTTTGACATAGCTAACCTTTCAGTGGAACTTCAAATGAATACTCGTAGCGCGGTTTTCCCATTCTCGGCTTGGGAGCGAAGACCGCCGCGACTTCTTTTTGGGTGCGAATCAAATACGCGACTTCATCCGGAATCGCCAGCTCGGATGAGTCCTTGGCGAGTGGGACCTCGACCAAGTCCTTCGCGCAGTGCCCGATGCGCTTAAACAGGACGCTAGCATTGCAAAGGACCGACTTGTCGAATCTGAGGTAGAGAGACCCGTCCCTGGACACCAACTGGTAATCCTTAACACCTATGCCCTCTCTGCATCTGAGCAACTGCGCGTCGGTCCAGGCCAACGCGACGCCGTCGGGAGCCTCCATGTCTTCGTAGCCTACTGAGAGCATCATGTTGATGTCCCTTGGTTCGGTGCTGTTAGGGACGAACATCTTTGGGGCAGCGAACAGGTTGAAGGAAATCACGGCTGGCTGCTTCAACTCCTTGATGCATGTCGCGTTGAGACCGGCATGAACGTAGATGACCCTGTTGTATCTCCATCCGGTAGCCCGAATGGTGATTTCCCCCTTGCTAGTTCCTAGCGAGATGGCGTCAGCAAGGCAAACGGGGCGTTTCCGCGAGATTGCGGCAATTCCCTCGGGGATGCTCACGTCTAAAGCGGCGAGCGCGAGTTTTGCGTCTACGCGGCGCGATCCGTCCTCGGACTCAATCGTGAGGGGAAGGAACTCGTCTTTGAGCAGCATCCTCTTGGAGTAGTCCCCTTGAGCGCGAACTTCCGTCACTGCTCCATCGGGGTCAGTGACCCTGATGTTGAGCCTTGGTTTGAAGGAGTAGTTTGCAACCACGACGCCATTTTCGACATGCGCCTCATAGAGTCTGAACTGTTGTATTGGAACAATCGCGAAGCGGTACCTAAATACGACCTTGCCGCCGGCCGAGATCTGTCGGGCGACAATCTCAACTTCCTCCGAATGCCAGTTAATCCTTGAAGCGCGCTCGAGAGGCAAAGCAATCTTTCTAGTCCTCGAGGCGCCAAAGTCATCTTCCCAAACCACTTCGCGTGGTACGTAGAAAGGTTCTCCGTTGCAGGTGCATTTGATGTCGAGGTCCCTGAATGCAGCTTCGCCGTCGGCGGCTTCGATGGTGATCTTAGGCAGTCCGGCGTTGCCTCCGTCTCTGCGGTACACGTAGCCGAACAGGTCGAGACCTCCAAGCGTCTCGCCGATGATTCGGTGCTTGTTGATGTGGACGCGGTAGGACTCCTTCCAGACGGCGACCTCTTCGTCGTCCTTTGCGCATATCTTCTTAAAGATTGAGCCCGAAGCCCCCGGATCGACGTCGTAAACGAATACGGACGTTCCGCTCCAGTCTTCGCCGGACTCATACTTTTCAACCGGGATCATTCCCGTTCCCGGGACGATGTAGAAGTCGTCTTTCAACACGTAGGCGATGCGCCTAGGTCTCGTGATTCTGTCGTTTCGGCTTCGGAGGTGGTAAGTTCCATCGATGCCACGGATAAACTCAAAGCATCCAGGCTTGCTTCGCTGAAAGGACTGCTCAAGCGAGCTCTTCTGCTCGAAGGAGCACCCATCCCCCTCGGTTCGCTTCATGAGTCGCAACTCGAGATCGTATCTTGCCTTAGGCTGAACTACGATTTCCACGTCGTCGAGGATACACTTGTTCAGCTTCATCTCGAAGCGCTGCTCGTGGAGCTTGACGCCGTCGATGTAGAAGTCGATTTTGTCTCCAAGGAAGGCGGCTGGGTATTGCTTCTTCGCCCACTTAACCGAGACGACACCTTGCTCGAGATCGAGGCAGAAGTCGGCGGAAGGCAGGCTGACATACTGTTTCAAAGTATTTGCTTGTCCTCCGCTGGCACCGTGAGCTGCACTTGAGCTGCTACTAGATTTCTTCTCTGCCACTTCGTGTAGCGCGACGATTGCAGCCTCTGGGAGGTCGAAGCTTTCCATAAGGATATATTCGCTCCTGGAGGGCCTGTTTGTCTCGATCTGCGCTGCCGCCTTGAGCGCGGCTTCAAAAAGAGGGGCGATTGTGAAGTCGGGAGCCTTCTGTAAGATTCTAATTACGGATTCTTTTTTCGGGGTGTACTTACCGCCATCACGCTTCAACTCTTTTAGGATTACTTTTCCGTCGATTTCACCACCGAACCCGACGGAGCCGCTCCTCAATTCCTTTGCCAGGGGTATGAGGGAACACTTCCACAGGTCTTCCCAAGACTCTCCGGAAAGACCGCCGTGCAGCAGTGCTGTGTAGAAGTAGTAGGCAGCAGCTTCTCCTTGGGCGTACAGGGGCATGCCTCGTTTTTTGAGCAAGTCGACAAATCGTCTCTTTAAGTCATTTAGGATGTTTTGGCTCAAGGGCAAAGTTTTTGAGAAGTTGCCCCACAGGTTGTCGTCAGCGAAGGAGTCCCTGGCGAGATCTGCCACAAAGATAAGGAAGAGATCAGGGAGGAACTGCTCGGAAATGTCGAGGACCTTTCCGGGATGGGCTTTGTAACCCGAGAAGAGCTTCAGGAATGCTCCTCTAATATCCTCGAGCTCGACTGAGAATGCCGGGAACGCTTGGTAGACCAGTACTGTATCGTAGCGGTCGCATAAGTCGTCAAACACAGCTTTTGCTTTTTGCTGGTTCGACTTCAGAAATTCGCCATGAGGAGTACTTAAAGAAGACTCATGGACGTAGTTGTACCTGCGATCCCGCGGTTTTCCGTCAACCCGTTTAGGCGCTGCCTTGTTTGTCTTCTCCGGTGCAGATGGGATAGGGCGTTCTACGGGCTTTTGGCGTTCCTGGGACATGAGCGACACGAAGCGCATAGGATCGTCAAAGTAGGTATCGACGAGTTTTGTGAACTCGCTGAAGGCCTTGCCGACAACGTCTTTGATTATGGACTCGTCTTCGTCGAAAGCCTCTTCAAGCGTCTTGTAGCCGGCTCTTGACAGGGACCGAGTGAGTCGGACGCTTATGTTCGTGTCATCGAGCGGCGTTTCTGCAAGCTGCTTCGCCTTGTTTCGCAAGTTTTCCATCACTATCAGTTTCTTTTTGAGAGTCCTTGGATCATACAATTGCAAACAAACGCTGAAAAACTTATACCTCTCATGCTGGCGACATCAGAAGCAGCTTTTTAGGTTTTTTGAAATGCGAACCGTAAAGGCGATCTGCTCTCCATCTAAAAGAAATCGCTGAATCTCCGCCTCTGATGCATCCTGGGTGACGAGTTCGCTATATTCCATGATCTACCCTTTCGGTAGGTATCAAAATGCAATATAAACATTTTATGACCAAAGCATCTCGCCGCCAATGTACTTCCATTGGAATGGCCGATAAATTAATGTGTTTCAACTGATGCTTTTGACATTGGGCTCTTAAAAATGGAGCGGGTAGAGAGGTTGGAAACCTTCCCTTAATGCCGAAAACATGCAAGTCACTTGCGACAATTCCAGAGGAGTTTCTATGAGTGACTAGTATGTGCGGTATGAAATTGTAGGTCGTATTATTGTCGTCTTATCACTTATGGAAAGAATAATTGTGCGTAGCTTTAGAAAACCTGAGGAGAGACCGGTGATCTTCGCGACAGTAATCTCGTCGTCACCCATATATCCTTCGCCGAGCGCTTCATATTCGTTATCTGCCCAGATAATATTGTGACCGGTAGTACAATCTTGAAGAAGTGTCTCTAGAATCCGTGTTGGATACCGTGAGTCAAAGCTCTCAATAAAGCCAGAACATATAGTATGTTGTCCATTGGATTCCACTGTTAACTGCTCTTTCTTCTTAATTTTATCGAGCACACTTATGTACATGGCTCCAAAAACTCCAGCTTATATACCTAGTTTATGGGTAAATATAACTAAACACATATATAGATTTTACCATTAGAAAAACGATACATTAGCTCAGATGACAGGAGATGCTAGGGCAAATTGAAGAGTAGGGATTTTTCATCAGCACTTTGGAGTTTGAACAAAAACACCACCAACGAAGGAATTCAAGGAACCGCCCGCTTTACCGGAAAAGGGCTTGAATTCACTATTCCTATAGGATGCCTTCTTGAAAAAACTCCCGTTAATGGGGTGGTCACATACGGAACTGATCCAATCGAGGCACCCGAGGCCTTTGGTCTTTGTCAAACGGGTGAACGAATTACCCTTACAGAATTATCAACACCTGGTCCCGGATTTTCATCACCAGGGACCAAACGGGAAGATCTGACAGCCACCTCTGCATTGGTATGTAAGACTGACTTTATTTCACCAAATCCAAATGTCCAGAGCTTAACACTTCAGGTCTCTGGTCTCTGGAACTGGACAGGAGTAGACTTTAACAACATCACAAACACATTCGAAAATAATGAATGGATAAGCACCAGCGGAACTTGGTGCATCAATGATTTTGAGAAATTGCCCTTATTTAAAAATGAAAACGTAGACATATCCCTACAACCAGTAATGATTGAAAAAGGTGGTCATATCCCTTTACAGGAATTTAGTATAAGAAGTGATGTGTATCTGCACATTGAACTCGCTGATCACACAACACCACTTAATACCGCTATGAATCGGTGGGTTTATCCAGTGTGGCAAATGCTCACTTTTTGTATGGGATTTAGATGCTCTATCAACGAGATAGAAATTAAAACAGAAGATGGTTTAAATGCACTCTACTACCTCCCTTTGATAATAGGAGAGGAAAAACCTAGTGAAGCCCAATTGGATCACATGCCTCTGCCCTATAGCTTTATTTCACAATTGCATACGAACTTCTTGGAAAGTTGGCTACACCTAGATGGTGATGCGAAGCGTGCTGCGATAACACTAATTGGCATCCACAACAATAGTGAAATCAACTGGCTTAATCCAATGTTTACTACGGTTTCAGGTGCCTTTGAAGCCATTTCCCGCGTAGGAGAAAAGACTCAAGATATAGCAAATAATCGGCTTCAAAGAATTAAAGCTCAGATAGAGAAGTGCTTTGAGGATGATGAAGATATCAACTGGATCCTTCAAAAGGTTAATAACAACATCCCTCCAGCTAACTACTATGCAAACTCTCTCGTAAAAAAACTAGGTCCATTTGCCGACTACATTATTCCTGATAAAACTCGTTTCCTTAAAGATCTCCGCAGAAGTCGCAATGCCTATATACATCAAACATCAGAATTGGAAAAATCAAATATGATTTCTGATGAAGAACTTTATTCCCTTATCATGGCAACTAAGGTTCTTTGCTACGGCGCAATTATGCTGCACTTGGGTATAGCTCCAGAAACCATCCTCAAGTGCTTCCAAACATCTCTTTTCTGTCATACAGAAATTCATCAGTATGCAAGAAAAATGTACTCGGTTAATCAAAACAAACCCAACTAAGTAAAAGAATTAAACGACTTTGCACCAAATAGGTACATACATAAAGTTAAACAGGAAAACGTCAAAATATCGGATTTGTTTTGTACAAAGCAGACCTTATATAAATAGTTCGGGACGTAAAACTATTGACACAACGCTATTTATGGCAGCACACCAAAGCCTGATTGCGCACATATTTAAGTAATCGTACAAGCACAACAATGCAAAGCCCTGCTGCAAGCACCGTTTCAACAGTAGCTATTCCGTCAAGCCATTGAAGGGGCTGACCAAGTCCAGCTAGATATGCCGACGTCTGAGTGCGCGCAACGATACAAATTACAAAAGGGAAAGTAAACGCGGCATGACTGGGAAAGAATGGTTTTGTAAGACACCTGATGCACCACACAAAAGAAACTACATAAATAATTGAAGCGATTGCCAGCATAACCAAAAGAAACGGCACGAACTTTGGCGTAATAGATTGAATATAGCCTGCAATACAAAGACTTGTTGGAGCTGCATAAATACAAGCAAGCGACTCAGCGGAATCAGGCACAGGTCCATATTTTATGTACTTTATGCTTACTACTATAAAAAGCACTACAAGACAGATAAATCCAAACCAAAATGCAACTGTACCAACACTTGTTTCAAAGGTAAACGCCGGTGCCGTAACACTAGCAACAACAATGCCTACATACACAATGAACCAGCTGGCGTGTACATTCTCCCAATCAAATTTTGCAATATAGCGAGAAGTAAAGAGAGCTATGCACAGGATGTGTAACGCAATTCCTGCAAACCAAAATAATTGTGCTACATCACCGATATCGGCCTTCATATACACCGAAATCAGCATAACTGCCATCGGATATGTTGCGGCAACTGAAAGTCCAATCGGATCAGAGAGCTCTCGTAACACAACTTTTGTAGACACCATAAATTTGAGGGTATAAAGAGCTAAAAGAGCAATAGAGAGTATGCCGAAGGCAAGATAAAGGCCCTCAAAAGAAGTCTTAAAAAGATTTCCAAGTGCTGCAAAACCTAAAGCAACACCACAAATAGCAACGGGAACTTTTTGGACATAGTTCATAAGGATTCTTCTATCTGTTTAGGAAACTCTCTGTATTCTTTCCATAGTATATAGAAAAGACCAAGCAGGAAACAAAGTTCCTGCTTGGTCTCTGCAGTACGCATGTTCAGATGGCGCCGTATGTCAAATACGTCTATTTCTGTGGATACAGAACCTCAAGGATCTTCTCGGCAGAGTCAAATGCACGTGGCGAGTAATCAATGTACTCTGAGTATGGAATCTCAACGATGCTCTTGTTGGCAATAGCAGGGACGTTCTGCAGGGAGCTCTCGCCCAGAAGGGTGTCTTTAGCTGCGGCGTCAGTTGCCTTGTTGCGCTCTGCGGTGACGTAAATAATGACGTCAGGATTGAACTTGATCAGATTCTCATACGTCAGACCGTTTGCAGACTGGGTTGTAGCAGGAGTAGCTCCAAGCTGATCGATGATAGTAAACTCAAGGCTCTTCTCGCTACCACCAAAGAGACCAAACGTGCCGTCCTTGAGGTTAGTCATAACCAGCACAGTCTTCTTTGCGTCTTTCTCGTGTGCCTTAACGCGCTCGTTAATGGCATCAAGACGCTTCTGAAGTTCAGCGGTATAGGTGTCGGCATTGCTCTGAACGTCAAAGATGGATCCAAGGTTCTTAATGTCAGAAATAATTCCGGCAAGCGTTGGATCGCCCTGCTCAGAAGATGCCAGCTGTGTATAGACAGAAATGCCTAGGTCAGCGTAGTCCTTTGGAGAAGTCTGATCCTTTGAAGTAAAGAGACGTGAGCGTCCCACAATAAGGTTTGGATTAGCGGCAACAACAACCTCGCGAGAAAGACTCTTCTTATCGCCCAGCTGCTTGATGGACGCATACTCATCAGCAATGTCTGATGGCATTGGTGCATCAGGCTTGATGGTGCCAATAATCTTGGAGCCAAGGCCCAGACGCAGCAGAATCTCGGCTGCGGAATCTGTCAAGGTAACAACACTCTCAGGAGCCTTGTCAAACTTTGCCTCAAACTCATTGCCGTCACCGTCATAGAGCTTGAACGATACTGGATAGCTCGTATTGGCCGATTTCTTTTCTTCTGTAGCAGGGGTAGATGGGCTAGACGTTGCATTGTTGCACGCAGTAAGACCCAGTCCAGCAGCAGTTGCAGCAAACCCTGCCGCAATGCTTAAAAAATTCCTTCTCGTAAAGAGATTTGAACTTACACGAGGATCCATCGGATATCCTTTCATTCATCTGTTGATACTCAACAGGCGATTAATACACGTAATCAATGCTGATACCGTTTCCAGCAGTTGATGGGCGAACCGCACCCTCAACGCCATAAACATCAGCAAGCAGCTCAGGGGTCACAATGTCCTCAGGTGTTCCCTCGGAAACAATAGTCCCCTCTTTTAAGAAATACAGGCGATCGACATAATGAGCTGCCATCACAATGTCGTGCAAAACAGCCAGGCAGCTGATACCAAGATTGCGAACAAGGCGCAAAATATCAATCTGGTACGTAATATCCAGGTGATTAGTAGGCTCATCAAGCACCAGAAACTCTGGTTCCTGAGCCAACGCACGAGCCAACATGACACGTTGTTTCTCGCCACCTGAAAGCGTGGCAAAAGAGCGATCTTCAAAGCGAGAAAGGCCAACTTTCTGAATAACGTCAGAAACGATTGACTCGTCGTGATCGGTTTCTTTTGACAGCGCCGACTGATGAGGACTGCGTCCAAGCGACACAATCTCTCGAACGGTAAAGTCAAAGGACAGCGAGTTAAACTGGCTTACTACCGCAACCTTACGCGCAAAGTCACGTCGTGATATCTCAGTGGCGTCGTGCCCGTCCCATAAAATCTGGCCATCATAGCTCCGACCAAGGCCGTAAATCGCACGCAAAAGCGTGGACTTGCCCGATCCATTGGGGCCCAGAATGCCCACAAACTCGCCGTCTGCCACGTTGAGTGAGACGTCCTTTACAATTGGCTTGTTATGGATGGTGACTGACACATTTTGCACTTCAAGGCGCATACTACTCACCATCCCTAAAGCTGTAGTTGCGGGCGACCATGATGTAGACAAAGAACGGCGCGCCTACAACAGCGGTCAGAATGCCAATAGGAACTTCGGTATTGCCTAGGACGGTACGAGCACAGGCATCTGCCCAGAGAATAAAAATAGCTCCCAGTACCAGCGCAGTTGGCACCAGTCTTCGGTGATCGGACCCAACAAACGAGCGAGCAATATGCGGAATGATTAGACCAACAAAACCGATGGTTCCCACTGATGAAACAAGCGTGCCAACCATGAGGGCAGAAATGGTCAAGTATGCCCATCTGCACAAATTGGTATTGAGGCCAAGCGTTGTAGCAGCCTCATCTCCCATTAGAAGCACGTTGAGGGAGCGGAACTGTGTGAGGAAAAACACGCTGACGAGAAGTACTACGACAACAGAAACGCCAACATTTCCCCAGCTTGCTCGTGCCAAGGAGCCCATGGTCCAAAACTTCAGATCCATCATGCCTTCAGCGTTAGCAGCAATAGTGATGATGAAATTAGACAGCGCAGTGAAAAGGGCGTTCAAAATCATGCCCGAGAGAACAAGTTTTGACGACGTCATATGGCCGCCGGTAGACGCCAGCAACAAAACGCCTATGGTGGCTATTGTTGAGCCGATAAATGAAAACAGCGGTACCGAAGAAAATCCCAAAACATGTACCGCACCAGCGCCAAGCATGATGGCACAGGTAGCTCCGCACGAAGCTCCTGAAGAGATGCCCAAAATATACGGTTCAGCCAAGGTGTTTTGAACTGACGCCTGCATGACAACGCCGGATAGCGCAAGACCAGCTCCAGCCACCACTCCCAAGATGATACGGGGAAAGCGCAGCGACCAAACGACCTTCTCGACAGGTCCTCCTGCAGCTAGAGCCTCCGGTAGTGGCATGCCAAAAAGATGATGTATCAGTACAGCGTATGCATCTTGCAGGGACACACCAATGGCGCCCATCGTTGAAGTTATTACGATACTCGCCGCCAGAATTACAACGAGCACTCCCATGAAAAGACGGAACGGTCCGGCTTTTCTTACCATACGATACCTCTCTAAAGATACGCTGCTGTTTTGCTCACAAAGTACAAGGAGCAGGCGCAACGGAATTTTTAAAAGTTAACTATATATTACTTTTTTGGTTGTGAGAAGTCGGATGTAGTAAGAAATGCCTAAAATAACTACATCTCTTTATGGTATCTACCGTCCGTCGATGTACATCGCTGGTAGCTAACAAACAGTAACAGACAAGTAGCTAACAAACAGTAACAGACGAGGAACTTCATGGATTTATCAGCTCTACCAGACAGCACAATCACTATTGGAGAACGCTCCAAAGTTCCAGGTCTTCTTGTTATTCTCCATGGCTCTTTGCTGATGCCAAAGATATCTGCTCTTATTTCTTCTGGAAAACTTGACGCCACAAAGCTTCCCCAATGCCTCACCATTACCGCGCCGTCTGATCGAGACTGCTATTCCCCTTGGCCTGCAACAAGCGTACGTGTAAAGGCCCCAGATTTTGGAGGATTTGGAAGAGAATTTCTTTCTGACATCGTACTTCCAGCTGTCGAGAAGTACGCTACTTTAGCTACCCATACCGCTCAGAATGACTGTCCGCTTACTATTCTGGGTTATTCGTTGTCGGGTTTGTGCAGTCTCTTTGAGATGCAGACAACCTGCCACTTTGACCAGTATCTTCTTGCCAGTCCAAGCACCTGGTTTCCTGATTTTGTTAAAACCTTTGATACAAGCCATGTGCGTTCAGACATTCACTGGTGTATTGCAAGTGGCGAGAATGAAGGCATAAACCATCCTGAGCCCCTGCGCTCAGTGAGACAGACAACAGACGCGCTGGTCAAGAAGCTGGCATCCGTTGCTCCGGCCCATCAGCGTATGATTGATTCCTACGATCATCACAAGGGACTTGAGCTGAGGTTACAACGCTTGCTGCAGTTTGGATTTGATGCGTAACAAAAAACCCGCCAAAGGCGGGCTTGAAATTCTTATGGTCGCGGGGGCTGGATTTGAACCAACGACCTTCGGGTTATGAGCCCGACGAGCTACCAGACTGCTCCACCCCGCAATGCATGCGCTTATGCGCGAACAAATACTATACCTCGCAGCACTCTCTACGTCAAGCAAAATCGACGATTTTCTCGCCATAAAGGTATGAGGCTTGCGTACAAGAGCCAAGAAAGTTGCACTGTCGTCAGCACAAGTGGGGTCAGACGGCTAAACTATTTATACTGTCTTAAGGGCGCGCTGTGCTTGCGCCAAACAGCTATAGAAGGACTTTTGAGGATGACATTACACGAGCTCCTGGCGCTCTTTACCAGCAAGAACATCGAGTACACTACCGCACATCTTGACGCGGTTGATCAAAACGCACAGCTTACCGATATTGCAAGCGATTCTCGTGAGGTCACCCCAGGTTCACTGTTTGTCTGCAAGGGCGCGCACTTCTCGCCAGCGTATCTGACAAGCGCGGTAAAAGCTGGGGCTGTTGCGTACCTCTGTGAGCAGTCGATCGCAAAAGAGTTGCAGGTAGCGGCGCCAAACGTAGCCTCCATTTGCGTGGATGACGTGCGCCTTGCCATGGCCTACGCAGCCGCAGGCGTTGCGAGCCACCCCGACAAGAAGCTCACCACCATCGGCATCACGGGCACTAAGGGCAAGTCTACCTGCTCGTATATGCTGCGCGCCATTCTTGACGGCGACGAGCCGTACTCCAAGTGCGGCGTGATCGGCGGCATCGAGGTGTTTGACGGCAAGGACACACAGCCCGCCCACAACACCACGCCCGAGGCTCCCGAGCTGTGGCGTCATCTCAAGCACGCCGCAGATGCCGGCCTTCCCTACGTTGACATGGAGATTTCCAGCCAGGGACTCAAGTACGACCGCACGGTTGGCCTCAACCTAAGCGTCGCGGTGTTCTTAAACATTGGAACCGATCACATTTCCCCTGTTGAACACCCTACTTTTGAAGATTACTTCGAGAGCAAGCTGAAGATTTTTGACCTTGCTCGCGTGGCTGTTATCAACAAGAACACCATGATGTTTGACCAGGTCATGGAGCGTGCGCAGAGGTGCGAGAAGGTCCTGACCTTCTCCACAACCGATTCCGACGCCACTGTTTGGGCGGACGAAATCACCCCTCACCAGGGCATGGTGACGTTCACCGTGCACACCCCAACCTGGACCGGCGCGGCCGCGCTGCCTATGTCTGGTCTCTTCAACGTGGAGAATGCTCTTGCAGCAATCACCGTTGCCGACTACCTGGGTATTTGCGAGAAGGACGCCGTGCTTCCGCTGATGAACGTTAAGGTGCCAGGCCGCATGGAGCTGCTGAGCTCGCCCGACAACAAGGTCACGGGCTTGGTCGACTACGCCCACAACAAGCTTTCCTACCAGAAGCTTTTCTCGTCAACGTCCAAGGAATTCCCTGGTTATGGCCGTTATGTGGTTATGGGAGCCGTTGGCGGTAAGGCGTACAACCGTCGCCAGGAGCTGCCTGAAGAAGCAGCCAAGTGGGCTGACCTGATGATTTACACCACCGAGGACTGCAACATGGAAGATCCTGCGGTGATTTGCGCGCAGATGGCCGAGGCCACGCCCGAGGGCGCCGCGCACAAGATTATCCTTGACCGCTACGACGCCATTTACGAGGCAGTTTCCGCTGCATACGACGATCCTCGTCCCGCGCTGGTGTATCTACTGGCTAAGGGAGACGAGCCGTTCAACATTATCGGCGGCAAGCACGTTCCGTGGATGACGGATGCTGCCGCGTTCAAGGCCGCTGTCCGCGCCAAGCTGGACGAGCGCGCTGGCCGTAGGTAGGCACTCCGATGAAGATGCAGAACAGGTAGCAGCGCTATCCGACGAACTGTCGGCGCTGATAGACGCGTTCCCGCAGGTAACTGTAAGACGCACCATAGATTTCAGCTAAAAGAAAAACCCCGCTGCAGTGAATGCAACGGGGTTTATTTGTGCAGCTAGTACGTGTGCGCTGCATGCGGCACGCGAAGCACGTAGCTCGCAGCCCGAGCGTGTTACTCGTTGTCTCCTGCGGTTGCCTGAGTTGCGGAGATTCCGGAACCAGCATCGGAAGCGTCTGGCCATGCCCAGTCGGTAAATGCTGGGTGATCATAGCCCATCTCGACAGCAAAGTTGAATGCCTCGGTGCGGAAGTTCTCCCACTCGTCAATCTGATCTGCCCACTTCTGAGCGTCAATCATGCGGAGAGCGTCAGCGGCAAGTGCCCAACGGTCCATGTTGTTCAGGCGCAGCATGTCGTAAGGAGTTGTGGTGGAACCCTGCTCCTCATAGCCGTGAACGTTGAAGTTGTCGTGGTTTGGACGGTTCCAAATCAGGCGGCGGACAGAACCAGCGTAAGCGTGGAATGCGAAGAGAACTGGCTTGTCTGCGGAGAAGAGCTTGGTGAACTCCTCATCGGAAAGAGCCTCGTTGTTCTCGGAAGCATTCTGAATCTTGAGCAGGTCAACAACGTTGACGAAACGAGCCTTGACGCCAAGCTTGGTCAGCATGTCCAAAGCAGCAAGGAGCTCCTGAGTTGGAACATCGCCGCAGGATGCAAGGACAATGTCCTCCTCGCCAGCCTCAGCGTTGGAAGCCCACTTCCACTCCTTAGCACCAGTTGCAAGCTCCTCGCGAGCCTCGTCGAGCGTTACCCACGTTGGAGCAGGCTGCTTACCAGCAAAGATTGCGTTGATGCAGTTTGTGGAGGTGTAGCACTTCTCGCCAACTGCAAGCAGGAGGTTAGCGTCTGCTGGGAAGTAGATGTTGGTGATGTGATCGTTGTTGAAGCTCTTGTTGAGCATGATGTCAACAAAACCAGGATCCTGGTGAGAGAATCCGTTGTGGTCCTGGCGCCAAACGTGGCTGGAAAGAACCAGGTTGAGAGCGGAGATAGGCTTGCGCCATGGGATGTGGCGAACGGTAGCCTCGAGCCACTTAGCGTGCTGGTTGATCATGGAGTCAACGATGTGAACGAATGACTCGTAGCTGGACCAGATACCGTGGCGGCCGGTCAGGGTGTAGCCCTCAAGCAGGCCCTCGCACTGGTGCTCGGAAAGCTGCTCGATAACGTTACCAACTGGGGAGATGTGCTCGTCGTTCTCGAAGTCGTCGTTGAAGCCGCCAAACCACTGCTTATCGGTTACCTGGAAGGAAGGCTGCAGACGGTTGGAAGCGGTCTCGTCAGGTCCGAAGATACGGAATTCGGAGCGGTTGCTGTTGATGAGCTCGGCGGTGTACTCGCCAAGGACGCGCGTTGCCTCAGTGGCACCAAAGCCGTGGCCCTTCTCGGCAACTGGGATCTCATACTTACGAGCATCAGGAAGCTTGAGCTCGCGGCGGATTGCACCACCATTTGCGTTAGGGTTAGCGCCGAGGCGGAGATCGCCCTTAGGCATGAAAGCGGTGACCTCTGGGCGGATTGCGCCATTCTCTGTGAAGAGAGTCTCTGGCTTGTAGGAGTTCATCCAGTCGCGAAGAACCTGGAAGTGAGCCTCGGTGTCGCGAGCGGATGCCAGTGGAACCTGGTGAGCGCGCCAAGAGCCCTCGGTCTTCTTGCCGTCGATGTAAGGAGGGCAAGTCCAACCCTTAGGGGTGCGGAAGATGATCATTGGGTAGTAAGGACGGGATGCGTCACCTGCGGCAACGCGAGTCTTGATTGCGCAGATCTCGTTGAAGACAGCCTCAAGCAGAGCTGCGAAACGACGGTGGATAGATGCGTGATCCTCGTCGTCGAAGCCAGCAACAAAGTTGTATGGGTGGTAGCCCATGCCGCGGAAGAACTCGTCGCGCTCGCCGTCGGAAATACGAGCAAGGATGGTTGGGTTAGCAATCTTGTAGCCGTTGAGGTGTAGGATTGGGAGAACGATACCATCAGTCAGTGGGTCCATGAACTTGTTGGTCTGCCAAGATGTTGCAAGTGGGCCAGTCTCTGCCTCGCCGTCGCCAACAACAGCGACTGCCAGCAGGGATGGGTTATCCAGGACAGCGCCGTAAGCGTGAGACAGGGTGTAGCCCAGCTCGCCGCCCTCGTGGATGGAGCCTGGAGTCTCAGGTGCGTAGTGGGAAGGAATTCCGCCTGGGTAAGAGAAGCGGCGGAAGAACTTCTGGAGTCCCTCTTCATCGTCGGTGATGAATGGGTAGGTCTCGCGATATGTGCCATCGAGCAGGGACTGTGCGGTACCTGCAGGTCCACCGTGACCAGGGCCCATGAGGAAGATGGTGTTCTGGTTATGGTCGCGGATGAAACGGTTGACGTGGCCGAACAGGAAGTTCAAGCCTGGGGTGGTTCCCCAGTGGCCAACCAGGCGATGCTTAACGTCCTCGCGAGAGAAATCACCCTTCATAAGTGGGTTGCTACGAAGATAAATCTGACCAACAGACAGGTAATTAGCTGCGCGCCAATACCTATCGACGCCGGCAAGAGCCTCCTCAGATACAGGCTGATTCAGGGTCTGCCAAGGTGTGCCGTACACGGGCTGAGCCATGTGCTCCTCCTTTTCTTGGGCTGCCACCTGCGCGTTTACACAGGTCAGACAACCTCGTTGCTTCCATTACCTGAGCGAGTGTTTGTTCGCCGTCCATTGAAAGCGTGCGTGTAGCCACATTTTGTGCTGTGCACGCAAAGTGCGTGCGCATTTCTGCGCAGGCACACCGCTTTTAGAGCGGACATTCCCGCCTTGCGGCGAGATGTAGAGCGAACATAACATCACATACATAACAGTATGATGCTTCGGCTATGTTTCAAATACTACTCTAAGTGATAAAACGTTTTATCACTGTAAGATTTCTTGAATTTCTTTCACGGAAGACTTTTGAGGTGTCTTTTGAGCACCAAAATGTGTACACAAGCAAAATTTTGCCCTAAAGGGGCAGCAGAACAATACCCAACAGTACCCACAATGCCAAAATGCAACCAAAATGGTGCCCAAGTAAAGCGTATACGCACCAAAGTGGTAAAAAATGCGTTTAGTTGGGGATTTCATTTTTCTGCATACAACGTTTGCCCAGATAAAAGTTTTTGAGGAGGTAAAAAATCGTCTTAGTTGGGGATAAATCGGCCAATTTTAAGTTTTGATCCCCAACTAAACGGGTTTTTTACCTTTTTTGGCACATAATTTTGAGCTCAAAAGTTACGTATTCATAGAAATGAATTTAATTGCACAAATATGCAGCAATCTGATTAGCAACCCAAAAGACGCACGCTATTCTTCTCAATCATGCGCGGCTCAAGGATTATCTGGATTGACGCGCTGACATCCTGCGCTTCGATGCCGTTATTTTTGCCTGTCGCGGCTGATTTCGTCGCGGCTGATTTCGTCGTAGCTGATTGCGTCGCGGCTGATTGCGTCGCGGCTGATTTCGTCGTAGCTGATTGCGTTGCAGCTTCTTGCGTCGCGGCTGCTTGCGTCGCAGCTCTCTGCACAACATCCGCTCCATGCTCGCCAAGACGACGGAACATAATTGAAAGCGCGGCATCAGAAAGCTCATCAACATTTTGCTCAATCGAGGTCAGCGCCGGTTCAAACAGCGCATCTGAAATGCTGTTATCGTATCCGACAACAGAATAGTCGCGTGGAACATGCAGGCCGCGCTCATACAGGTAGCGCAGCAAGCCCAACGCAATATTGTCGGACGTCGCAACAACCGCCGTAGCGTTCACGCGAATCAGCTGCTGAGCTGCAAGATACGCATCAGGAATATAATAATCGCTGGTCAGCACAAGCGACTGATCCAGCTCCAGGCCCTTCTCGCCAAGTGCGCGAACGTAGCCGTTAAGGCGGGCGCGGCCGGTGTTGGAGGCGGTGTTGACCATACATGCGATGTGGCGATGACCGTGGTCTAGCAGGTATTTTGTGGCCAGATAGCCGCCAAGCTCGTTGTTGAAAGTAACTTTGTCACAGTCAAGCTCGTCAATGGTTCGGTCCACCATGACAAACGGCACGGGCAGCTGCTCCAGGTCGGCAATGAGCTGCTTCGAGGCTTCTACCTCGTCGGACGTGATAATAAAGATGCCGTCAGCGCCGCGATTGACCAGCAGTCGCACAAGGTCCGCATCGTTTGACGTGCTATTATCCGAGTTGGTGATGAACAGCGCATATCCGCGCTGGCGACACTTCATCTCCAGCATTTTGGCAAACGACGAGAAAAATCGGCTTTCAATGTTCGGCACAATCAGCCCTAACGTCTGCGTGTGCTGCGTGACCAGGCTTCGTGCGATCTGGTTGGGAATGTAGTGCTTGCGGCGGGCAACGTCGAGGATGCGACGGCGGTTCTCGTCACTCACGCGCACCGGTCGGCCGTTCAGCACCAGCGAAACCGTGGCGGGCGACAGCCCCACCTCTCGCGCAATCGTTTTTAGGGTGACTTTTTCTGCCACGTTACCTCGCAACTTGCCCCGTTTATCGTTGTTGCTTAAGTATAATAGTCGAGAAACCCTTGCGGCTGGTCGTCCGCCAAAAGCCAAGCCTTGTCTCCACACGACAACCGCATTCCGAGAGGACGCGCATGAACATCACACCACAAGAAATCGTCGAGACGCTTGCTATGGTCAGCGAGCAGAACCTCGACCTGCGTACCATCACGATGGGCATCTCGCTTAATAGCTGCGCAGACGAGGACCTGGACCGCATGTGCCAGAAAGTTTACGACCGCATCACGCGCCAGGCCGAGCACCTGGTGTCCGTGGCTGAGGACCTGGAGCGCGAGTACGGTATCCCGATTGCCAACAAGCGTGTCTCCGTCACGCCAATCGCGCAAATTGCGGCATGTACCTCGGCACAAGACCTGACTCCGCTGGCTCACACGCTCGACCGCGCGGCCGAGACGCTGGGCATCGACTTTTTGGGAGGCTTCTCGGCACTGGTCCACAAGGGCCTTGGCGACGCCGACCGCCGACTCATCGCGTCCATCCCCGAGGCGCTGGCCACCACGTCGCGCGTCTGTTCCTCGGTAAACGTCGCATCTACGCGCGCGGGCATCAACATGGACGCCGTCCTACTCATGGCCAAGACCGTGCTCGAAGCCGCTCGACGCACCACCGACATCCAGTGCTACGGTGCCGCTAAGCTGGTCGTTTTTGCCAACATGGTGGAGGACTCCCCCTTCATGGCCGGCGCGGTCCACGGCAGCGGGGAGGCGGATGCCGTCATTAACGTGGGCGTTTCTGGTCCTGGCGTCATGGCTGCGGCCCTCGCCGAGCTCCCCGACTCCGCAAACCTCATGGATGTTGCCGAGAAAATCAAGCAGACCGCATTCAAGATTACTCGTGCAGGCGAGCTGATGAGCCGCGAGGCTTCAAGACGCCTAGGTGTCGAGAAGGGCATCGTAGACCTGAGTCTTGCGCCAACCCCAGCAGCTGGCGATTCCGTCGCTAAGATTCTGGAGCTCATCGGCGTTGGCGAATGTGGTGGCCCCGGAACCACCTGCGCGCTTGCCCTGCTCAACGATGCCGTCAAGAAAGGCGGCGTCATGGCATCGTCAAGCGTCGGCGGCTTGTCCGGCGCCTTCATCCCGGTCTCCGAGGATGCGGGTATGATTCGCGCAGCTCAAGACGGTGCGCTTTCGCTCGAGAAACTCGAAGCAATGACCTCGGTGTGCTCCGTTGGTCTGGACATGATTGCTATTCCTGGTGATTCCTCCGTAGAAACTATCGCGGGCATCATCGCAGATGAGATGGCCATTGGTGTCATCAACACCAAAACCACGGCGGTCCGCGTTATCCCAGCTATTGGCTACAACGAGGGCGACGTTCTGGAGTTCGGTGGTCTCTTTGGATCCGCACCCATCATGCCCGTCAACCAGTTTGCGGGCACGGTACTTGCCCATCGCGGCGGCCGCTTCCCAGCTCCACTTAATTCACTTAAGAACTAACCGAGAAACCCGTTAGGCCAAAAACAATCCAAGTCAAAATCATGGAGCATACATCTTGCACGCAAATACTACACAACAAGTATTTCAGGAACTGTCATTCAATGGACAGTGGAGACGCTATCAGCAACGCGTGTTAGATAGCTGCAAAACGTATATGGCTGATGGTCATATACATCTTGTTGCAGCTCCAGGTTCTGGAAAAACAACTCTTGGCATCGAATTCATTAAGCAATTTGGACAGCCAACCTTAGTCTTGGCACCAACGGTTACCATACGACAGCAATGGGTTGATAGAATTACCACAGCTTTTCTCGCCAATCCTTTACACGCAGAACAGCTCATCTCCCAAGATTTAAAGAACCCAAAACTCATTACCATTGCTACGTATCAAGCTCTTCACAGTGCAATGATCCAGCTCAAAGGAGAATCAAGAGCTGAAGACACCGATGATCAAGCTGAAATTGAGCACTTTGATTATCAGGGATTTGATGTTGTAGCAACCTTTAAAGAACATGCATTTGGAACTCTTTGTCTAGACGAATGTCATCATCTTAGAAATGAATGGTGGAAGAGTTTAGAAGCATTCCGCAATTCGTTTACCAGCATACACATGATCTCTCTTACAGCAACTCCACCTTATGATGACGATCCGGCACTCTGGAAACGCTACATTACTATGTGTGGCCAGATTGACGAAGAAATAACCGTACCTGAACTAGTTAAAGAGAATAGCCTCTGTCCTCATCAAGATTACGTATATTTTTCGTTTCCCACCCGAGAAGAGAAAAAGCAACTTAAGGCCATCGATATACAAAAAGAGGATGTTCTCCACGATATATCATCCGACAATCTATTCATCGAAAAAATACAGGACTGTGCTGCTCTTACTGGTCGAATTAGTATTGACGAGCTACTTGAAGAGCCAAAATTCCTTTCAGCTACACTTATTTTCTTGCATAGCAAAGGATGCTCATATCCAAAAAACTTCCAGCAACTTCTCGCAGTAAAAAAGCTTCCTCCTTTGGACCTTGAATGGTTTGAAATTTTGCTGCAAGGAGCTCTTTTTACAGTTCCTCACTGGTATGACTTTACAAAAGACGAAGTCAAACAGATAAAGCATCAATTGCGTTCTGCTGGTTTAATTGAACGAAAGCAAGTCAAACTTTGTCGAAATAAAGAGCGGGATCTTCTCTTAACACAATCTCTTGGAAAACTTAAAGCTGTTCAGGAGATTTTCTCCTCTGAATATCAGTCACTCAGCGCTAATCTACGCCAGCTCATACTTACTGACTATATCCGTAAAGACTTTGAGCCACGTCTAGGCGACGAAAATGCAAAATTAACCCAACTTGGGACACTTTCTTTTTTTGAATCTATCCGTAGAGAAACCGTAAAGCAGCAAATACCAGTAGCTCTTGCTGTTCTTACCGGAAGTCTTGTTATTATTCCAACAGCTGCTCGACACCGATTAGAAGATCTTCTTGATGCAGATCGCCTAAAATTCTTACCAGTTGGATGTTTAAACCCTAATGACTATCTCAAAGTTTACCTATTTGGAGACCAACACGATTTAGTTGGTGCTGTTACACAGCTCTTCCAAGAAGGCTTTATCCAGGTTGTTATTGGAACAAAATCTCTACTTGGAGAAGGTTGGGACGCACCCTGCATTAATTCACTTGTTCTGGCAAGCTTTGTAGGTAGCTTTATGCTAAGCAATCAAATGCGAGGACGTGCAATTCGTGTTATGCCAAATAATCCTGATAAGACCAGTAATATATGGCATCTTATTTCCGTCAATATATCAAAAAATACCGCAGATAATCCATTTGAATCCTCTTCTACATGGGCAAACACTCGCTTTGATGGCGATAGCCCGGACATGGAACTTCTGAACCGTCGTATGCAACAATTTTTGGGTCTTAGTTATACAGAAAACGTTATCGAATCAGGAATTGAACGCTTTAATTTTGGATTTATTACATTCACCAAAGAGAATCTAACGCGTCTTAATGAACAGACTCTTTTGCGCTCAAGGCTTCGCCAAAACCTCAAAGAGGGTTGGCGAGAAGCTCTTCCAATTTACGACAACATGGAAGTAGTACAAGAAATCAAAATTGATAACAAAATAATCCCTCATGTAAAATTTTGGGATACCCAGAAATTACTTCTTTTGACTCTCGCAACAATGGCATCCAACATTATCTTCTATATATTTCAATCAATCAGAAGTCGGTCTGGTCAAGTCCCAATAAATATTGCCTCATTTTTGCTGATTGTACTGGGACTTTTATGGTTAAGATATTTTCTTTATCGTAGCCCTTATAAACGACTAAAAATACTTGGTAAATCTATCCAAAAAGCACTTCTAAATAAAAACTTTATCCAAACTCAACAAACTGATGTACAAGTCATCCAACATGATAAACATGCAATTTCAACAGAAGTATTCCTCAAAGGCGGAACCAATCGAGAAAAAGCAGTCTTTACAAATGCCGTTCTTGAGTTCTTTGCACCAATCGAAAATCAACGTTATATTCTTAAAGCTCGTCATAAGGTGAGCGACCAAACCAGCTATTTTGCTGTTCCAAACTTATTTAGTAAAAATAAATCCGATGCCCAAGAATTTGCAAACTGCATAAGTAACAAACTTAGAAATTACGAGCTTATTTATACACGCAGCGAAAAAGGACGACGGATACTCCTTGATGCTCGCATAAAAGCACTCTCAAACAAACAGGACCGTACGTCCACTAAAAAACGAGTAATCTCACCTTTAAAGTAGCTACCGTTCGTGACCACGCCTATCACATTAATGGTCAACGTGACTACCATGTTCGCAGTGGTCATGTTGGTGCTCGCCGTGCTCGCGCGCGTGCTCGCCGTGGCCGTGCGCGTGCGCGTGATGCTCACCGTGCTCGTGCTCGTGGTCGCCGTGCTCGTGCGCATGCTCGCCATGGCTGTGGCCCTCGTGCACGCAGTGGCCATGCTCGTGATCACAATGTTCGTGCACGCAATGACCGTGCTCGTGGTCGCAATGCGAGTGATCGTGCTCGTCAGCCAAGTCCGACTGCTCGTGCCAGAACGCCGGCACAAACACCTCGCGAAGTCCATGACGCAGCAGGTCGCGGCCAATAAACACGCACCTAGACTCTTCCTGAGGCTCGTCACCCGTAATCGCCCATGCACGCTCTACCAGGTCAAACTTGACCCACTGATTACCGCACGGCAACGTTCCTTTTGCGCGCGCAAGCTTTCCAAAAACGCCAGCTGACGCTGCGTCCAAAAGCCAAATCAAGTGTGTTGGACTTGGAAGCTCAGCGTGAGTCAGCGCCATAGTCTCCAGGTCAGGCCCCTCGTCCTTCTCGCTAGCTGGATCTTTAAGAACAGAACCATCAAGCGCGCGAGTCAGAAGACCATTCCACCACTCGTCGGGAATATCAGCATACGAAGATTCGGCGATAACCTCTGCCTGCGGATTCATCTCTGCCGCAAGCTGCTTAATGGGCTCAGCGGCATCCTCGCTACCTGGAGCAAGCTTGGAAATCACCACGCTCGCGGCGGCACTCAGCTGGTTATCAAAAATCTCTGGAAAATCGGTGCGCTGATTCTGCCACGAAACGGCGTCAACCACGGTAACTGGCGCAAGCAAACTAATGCGCTCCCAGGCCACCTGATTCACGTTATCAAGAATACTCTGCAGCTTAGCTACGCCAGTTGGTTCAACAATTAAATACTCAGGGTCAATCGTGTTTGAAATAGTCAACACCGAGGTTGCAAAATCTTGCTTACCCGAACAGCAAATGCAATTCTCGGTGGACTCCCAAACCTTGAGGTCGGAGTCCTGCCTCAGGCGACGCGCATCGATATCTGCCTGGCCATATTCATTCTCGTAGATAGCAAAATCACGCCCAGTCCGGCGCACGAGCTCCTGAATGAAGGTGGTTTTACCAGCTCCAAGAAAGCCTGATACAACAAGGATTTTCATGAATACAACCGCTTCCTAAACTCCGTTGGCGCCCACCAGCGCAAAAAGCTGGCGAGAAAACCGAACTTCTCGCCAGCTCAAACGTACTAAATAACGCTACCTAATTGGCTACCTAGTCGATAACAACAACTGGCTTGATGAGGTCGGCTGGCTTATCACGCATGGTGAAGAGTGCCTCCTCGAGGTGATCCCAGCCGTGATAGAGGTGGGTGATCTCTGGGTGAAGGTCAAGACGGCCAGAAGTGACAAGGCTGGAGAGCTTCTCCATGCGCAGACGACCGCCAGGCATGAGGCCACCGCGGATGTCTTTGTGACCCATACCAACGCCCCACTCGACGCGAGGAATGTTGACGTAGTCGCCAGAGCCGAGGTAGTTGACGTTACCAATCTTTCCGCCAGGCTTGAGTGCCTTGACAGCGTCCTCGAAGGTCTCGCAGCCGCCGCCGTCGACGCAGACGCGGTCAACGCCCTTGCCACCGGTGAGCTCCATGACCTGCTCCCAGATTGGGCCGTCCTTGTAGGAGATGAAGTCAGTTGCGCCGTAGCCCTTAGCTGCCTCAACGCAGACTGGACGAGTACCAACAGCAATAATGCGAGAAGCACCATGAAGTGCAGCACCAGCAACGGACATAAGGCCGACAGGTCCAATGCCGATGACCAGGACGGTGTCGCCGAACTCAACGCCAGCCAGCTCAACTGCGTGGAAGCCGGTTGGAACCATGTCGGAAAGGATACAAGCGTCTGCTGGATCCATGCCCTCTGGCATGTGAGCGAGGTTACCGTCAGCATCGTTGACGTGGAAGAACTCGGAGAAGACGCCGTCCTTGAAGTTGGAGAACTTCCAGCCAGCAAGCATGCCACCGGAGTGCATGGAGTAGCCAGCCTGAGCCTCAAGGGAGTTCCAATCTGGAGTAATTGCAGGAACGAGGACGCGATCGCCAGGCTTGAAGTCCTTGACGAGCTCGCCAACCTCAACAACCTCTGCGGAGCACTCATGACCAAGAATCATGTTGTGACGCTCACCAATTGCGCCCTCCCACAGAGTGTGAATATCAGAAGTACAAATTGCGACCGCAAGTGGCTTGCAGATTGCGTCCAGAGGACCACACTTTGGTGTCTCCTTCTCAATCCAGCCGGACTCGCCGATCTTGAGCATTGCATAACCCTTCATAAAACCCTCCTAAAATCTGTGTTTCTACTGTTGTTTCTGCAGTTGAAACACTAACCTACCTCGTGGAGGAGCACGCTATGTGCGTGACACTGACGAGGCTCATAAACAGCTTGCGAAAGCTCGCTGCTTTGTTGCGGCCACAATTGGGTCCTCTCCACAACAAAACGGCGAACACTCGCGAGATATATTTTCAAGTACTTTTTTATGTAAATCTAGAATGAACCCGTGAAAGGTTGAGCAGGTTTTCATCAATTTTTGCCTGGCGAGAAATGCGGTTTGCAAATAACGGATATTTGTGCACGTAGACAATGTGAACGCTAACATACCGTTTATCAGACCACCTGTCGAACAAAACTAACGCTTATCGGCGAACGGTCACCGTTCACCGAATCAAAAAGGCAACTGTCCACTTTTCCGTTGTATGCAAACGATGCCGAGTGGTATGAAGAGGCGTCTCAGCAGCTACGCAGGGGCGCTTTGGCAGCCATGCAACGCCGCGACTCTAGCCCTCTCGAACTGGATTTTCTGATCCAAAACCGATGCAATTATGTGTGCCTCACTGGTGAATGTAGATTTTTGGAGCTCGATTAATCCAAAAGTAAACTAATTATGTGTCGAGAAGAACGATTTTGATCCAAAACCCACCTAATTATGTGCCTTTCGGCACATAATTACCCCACTTTTGGATTAAGTGGACACATAATTACCCGAGTTTTGGATCAATCGACACTGAAAAATCTACGTAGTAGAGTTTGTACGGACTTACGCAGTTCTTCGCACGTCCTTCTTGCACATAATTACCTGAGGTTTGGATCCACCCAAAACTGCCTTTATCAGCCAGTAAATATCTCCTAAAATGACTTCTCAACAATTAGGCTTATTTGTCACTTTTCTACCACAAGTCTGACCATCATCTGTGCAGGTGAATCAGTATTTTTCATACATTCCCGCTCTTGTTAGTTGCACAATGCTCTAAGCTACTTTCACCATGAAAATTCTACTTACCGACATAACCGCTCTTTCGCTGTTTCGACAGTCTGAAGCTTTGCATTCCTCTAGGAGCAGGTCATCGTACGCTACGGCTTTAATTCCCGAAAAACCTCCAACTCCTAGAGACCTCGAAGATCTCAACAACATGTTGGGCCATTATTTAAACAACAAACAAACTAAAGGATTGCGTCCTCATGTCTTAATCAGCAATCCTCGGTTTTCTCGATCGAGCAAAAATTTTAAAGTGCATGTTATTAAGGCTAAATTACCTGGTAACTGCGTCGTCAATTTTAATTCTAAAATTGCCGTTGTCTCACCGGAGCTCCTTCTTGCGTCTTTCGCGCAGAAAAGCAGCTTCCTTGAATTGATTTATCTTATAAGCGAAATGTGTTCAAATTTTATTCATCAAGATAACGAGCTTGGAATCAAAGTCATTGATTCTCCTATTACAAATATCGACAAGATTAGAAAGTTTTTTACCAAAAACCAACATATACGAGGCGCAAAAAAGATTCTTAAGTGTTGCCAATTTGCGTGTCAGAACGCTATGTCACCAATGGAAATTAAACTATTTATGCGCATGACGCTACCAGTTCGAATGGGTGGCTACGGCTTTAAAGACATCAGTTTAAATCCAACTCTTAACGCAGAACTTATGGGCAGGTTGGTAAAGACTACTGTTGTTCGTAAACCAGATTTGCTCATCCGAGTCAATTCTGCAAGAAGCAAATATCAATACGTCGCCTTGGAATACAACGGCGATTTCCACAAAAATCAAGTGATTTCTGACAGCTTACGGGCCAACGAGCTCGTGGCTCTTGGAATTCGCTCGTTTACCGTGTGGAATACGCAGTACGGCGACATTGACTACATGGACAAGCTTGCTCGGACGCTTGCGAAGTGTGTGGGAACGCAACAAAAAGACATCAATCGTCGAGTAAGTCCTGATAAAAGAGCGTCTCGCTTGCATCTTCTTAATAAGTTGCGTTTTGTCGAGAAAAACTTCAACTAACATCTAAAACTCAAAAAATGCACCCTTAGTGTGGTTGAAAAAATGCGCTTAAAGCGAACTCCTGATCCTGCGCCGAAACACGTCAATGATTTGCCATTTTTTTCCTGTGTCGATAATCCAAAAGTCATGAAATTATGTGCGAGAAGTTGCACGCAAGTCCTCGCCAGTCCGCACAGATTCGTGCTAATCCGCGCCATAGATTTTTCAGGGTCGACTGATCCAAAACTCGGGTAATTGTGTGTCCACTTAATCCAAAAGTGGGGTAATTATGTGCCGAAAGGCACATAATTAGGTGGGTTATGGATCAAAATCGGGTTTCTCGACACATAATTAGTATGCTTTTGGATTAATCGAGCTCCAAAAATCTACATTTACCAGTGAGGCGCACATAATTGCATCGGTTTTGGATCACGTGGGTAACCTAAAGCACGTACGTACAGTAACGAATCACCGCAAAAACCATGTGTTATCTGCGCCAAGTCAAGCTAGAGCAACAAAACCATATATACTCGAATGAAGCGTTATCTGGCGAGAAACGCCATGCGCCCGGCACTCACCGTGAGCCCGACGTTCGCTGCGGTCCGTCTCGTTTCGCGGATCTGGCACGCCATCAATCTCAAGATCAGAAAGGAAACCTGTTGGAGACATTCGAATTTGTGCTCATTGTTTTGACCTGCGTCGCAGCTTCCTCGGTCATCGACAAATTTGTCAACGTCTCCATCCCCGTTATCCAGGTTGTTATTGGCCTGCTAGTTGCGCTCATTTTGCCCAGCGTCCAAGAGATTCACCTGGAATCCGAGCTCTTTATGCTGCTCTTCATTGCCCCACTCCTCTTCAACGAGACGAGAGAAACCAACATTCGTGCACTTCTCCTCAACCTGAACAGTATTTTGTCGCTGGCGATTGCTCTGGTAGTTGTCAGCGTACTTTCGGTCGGCTACGCTCTCCATTTGATGGTCCCCTCAATCCCTCTAGCTGCGGCGTTTGCGTTGGCCTCGGCCCTGGGGCCAACCGATGCAGCCACCGTCACCGCGCTTAAGTCCAACATCCACCTGACCCATCGTCAGCAGACGCTTCTCTCCGGAGAGTCTCTGATTAACGACGCATCCGGTGTTGTCGCATTTCAGTTCTCCGTTGCAGCAGCCGTTACAGGAACGTTTTCCCTGATAGATGCAGCAGGATCCTTCACGGTGCTCTTTGTAGGCGGCGTGGCAATGGGAATTGTCACCGGCTTTGCCTTCTCTGCCATCAACGCAATGCTTGGTAGGTTGGGTTACGAGGACACCGTCGCAAACGTCCTCTACGAAGTACTGACGCCGTTTCTTGTCTATCTTCTTGCCGAAACCTTCCACGTTTCTGGCGTACTTGCTGTTGTAGCGGCAGGCTTGGTGATTGCGCTCCCTCGTGGGCAGAGCAATAAAACGCTGCTTGCAAGGCAAAAATTAGTCTCGGATTCTACCTGGAAAGTCATTAGCTTCCTCATCAACGGTACCATCTTTGTCTTCCTGGGGATTCAGCTCCCCCTTGCCGTGCTTCCTGGCACCAACGGAGGCCTTAATATCCTGCAGATTCTGGGAATTGTTGTCGCGATTACCCTGTTCATGCACGCAGTTCGCTTTGCGTGGCTCTACGCGCTGGAAACTCACAAACTCCACAAAGGTGGCCATCTCTGCACCGGAAAAGACGATGCCAGCGACTCCGAAGACTCGAATGGCGAGAAAACTGACGAGCAGTCCAAACCCACGTGCACTCCAAAACCCATCTCCATCACGTCGACCGAGCTCATCAAGAACGTGCTGGTCACCACCATTGCGGGCGCAAAAGGTGCAGTAACGTTGTCGATTATCCTCACCTTGCCACTCATGACCCAGTCCGGAGCAGCATTTCCACAAAGGGATCTGCTGATTACCATAGCCGCCGGCGTTATTCTCGCCACGTTACTCTTGGCAGACAATCTGCTACCGGTGCTGTCAAAGTCTCCGGAAGCAGACTCTGACCTGCCCGAACGCCTCCACAAGGGAGAGATTGCTGTTTTGGAAGCAACGCTTGCAGAGCTCAGGAGTTTGCTGCAGTCGGAAAACGCCAATGCAAAGTATTTACCTGCACTTCGTTTGAATATTGCGCGCTACACCAATCGCCTATTTGCGTCTCACTTTACGGCGCCTAACTCAAGCAAGCTGATAAAAGAGTTGGTACTTCACGGAACCGAGGTTCAGCAGGAGTGCCTTGAGCAACTGCACGAGCGCCACATCAAAACAAAAAATCCCATTCCGTGGGACCAAATTGTCGACGATATTACTTCAATCCGCAGGTCAGTAGGTTATTATGGACCCTTCGCAAACATTGCCTCAAAGACAAACCACCGCTCACGGATTGCCGTTGCCCTCCACGAGCTTAAACTAGCTGCTCAGCGCATCATCGATGGCGGTATCAGACACCTAGAAGACGCAGATCAGTCCTACTACCAGGCTTGTTTGTATGCGCTTGAGATGGAATACGCTGAGCTCGACGACCTGGAGCGTATTGCTAACGGCGACGACGAGCAGATGGCTATTGTCGCGTCAAACCTGATGATTGACCATGAATCAGTAATTGAGTCTATTTGGAGTCGCATCAATATCAACAAGGAGCATGGTTCCAGCGATACTCAAGCCTCCTACCAGCTACCTTATAATCTGAGTTCACACAAGATATCGCCGCACTTTAGGCAGCAACTTGCGGATGCTCGAAAGTACGCCGACGACGTGGCAGAAAACGCGCTGCGTATTGAGCTGGACCAGATTTCGCGCCTGCAGTTTGAGGGCGTCATTGACCGCGAGGTTGCCGCTCACCTGCGCGAAAACGTCTACTACCTGCAAATGACGTTTAGTGAGTAGCATGAGCGCTATACCAGACACGCACCCCACCGCCAACACAGCTACACGCCCCACCAACCCCACGGCGAGAAAAACGATCATCTCCGGACTTTCTATTCACACACAGATGTCCTCTGTAGCTGGAGCGCCTGTTGTCTACCTCTTGGGAGACAGAGCCGACAACTCCCCCGTTCAGGTACCGGTAGGCGTTAGCCTGGTAAACGTTCGTGTTGACCTGTGGGAAGAGAATTTCTCGCCCTGGTGCGCTCCGCGCGTTTTTGCTAAGGGACCCAACTTTGGTGATGGCGCCCAGAAAACGTTCGATACCCTCATCAACCATGTCATCCCCCGGGCGGAGTCGGAGCTCGCCGAGTCACCGGCATATAGGGTGCTTGTGGGATACTCGCTCGCGGGCCTGTTCAGCCTCTGGGCCGGCGTGTCGCAGTCCGGCGCGCCGCACGTCGACGCCCCCACCCTAACCTTTCAGCGCATCGGAGCTGTCTCGGGATCGTTTTGGTTCCCAGAGCTTTTGGACTACGTAGATCAGCAGCTCAGAGGAGGGGTGGTCGGCCTCACACACGCCTATCTTTCACTAGGTGACCGAGAAGCACGAACTCCCAATCCACAAATAATGCACGTGCGAGAAAACGCCGAACTTCTCGCCAGCAAACTAGAGGACGCGGGAATAACCTCGACGTTTGAGCTGAACCGCGGAAACCATTTCCAAAACGTTGAAGGAAGAATGCAAAAAGCTCTGGACTGGCTGCTCAAATAGGGTAAGATTCTTCAGAACGCACGTGTCCAGAGAGGTTTTATGCCCAACCCAAAGCAATTTGACAGTAAAACTGAATCACCCGGTACATCCTCCGGCAAACAATCTGACTACTTTTTTGCGCTTATTCTTTCCCTAATCTTTGGCATTTTTGGTATTCCACAGTTTTATCTTAAAGGCTGGAAATCAGGACTTATCAGGCTTGCTATAAACGCAGCGCTGATTGTTAGCGCATTTACCCTGGCGCAAACACTTGCCTCGCCGTCGATGCTTTCTTACCTTCTACCAGCAATTTTTTCGCTTCCGGTTATCGAGAGCGCTCTGAACCTCATCTACGAGGATGCTAGTGCTCCCAAAAAGCTCATAAAAGACAAGCTTAAGCCCCATAAACGATACGCCGGAAAACAGAAAGCTGGAATCGCACTAGCCACGCTAACGATAGCGCTCTACTTTAGCGCAGCGCTCACGCAACCGCTTCCAACCACCCTATCTACCGCTGGGTCCTCGCACGCAAACTCCGGCGCGTCATCACAAACAGGCTCCGGTGCTCCGTCAGTCACCACTCAGCCCAGCACAAACGTAACCATCAAGTTTATCGACGTGGGCCAAGGAGAAGCCATTCTCATCGCACTCCCCGAGAAAACCATGCTCATCGACGCTGGTCCCACGGGGTCTGCTCCAAAAATTGCCCAGGTCCTCCAAGAACTTGGTCGAGACAAAATTGATTACCTGGTGGCCACCCATCCCGACGAAGATCACATCGGCGGTATGGCGGACGTCATTTCCAGTACCCAAATCGGAACCATTTACGCACCAAATAAGACAAACAACACCGCAACGTACAGGAAGTTTCTAACCGCCATCCAGAACAATAACCTGCAGATAACTCTTGCCGAAGCAGGAACCATCATCGATCAAACCGATGCTTACAAGTTAGAAATTCTTTGGCCCACCAAAGACGCAAATTTCCCCGACACCAACGATTACTCGATAATCATCAAGCTGACCGTGGGCACCAAAACGTTCCTCTTCACGGGTGATGCCCCCACAAGCGCCATCCTAGACGCCAATCCTGGCCACATTGACGTGCTCAAACTCTCCCATCACGGCTCCCGAACAGGCACAAATGAGCAGCTAGTTCGCAGGCTCTCACCTATCTACGCCGTCCTTTCGTACGCCTTAGACAACTCCTACGGCCATCCCATGCAGTCGGTCCTGAACGCCCTCCATAAACATTCCGTTGAGGTTTGGGGAACGGGCGCCAACGGAACCATTACCATTACCTGCGATGGTACAACCATTGATATATCTAGCGAGAAAAACGGTACCGTTGTAGCTCCTACCTCACAAGAAAAATCTAGCACGTCGTCGACATCGAGGTCCAAGTAATGAAAGCAATCATTGATCGATTTGAAGACAATAATCTTGCCGTGCTTGAACTAGATGACCAGCCAGGCAATATGCTTACCGTTTCTATCAACGAGCTGCCGAGCAATGCTTGCCAGGGTGACGTTCTTTACTACCAAGATGGCACGTGGATGCTAGCCGAAGAAGAAACAATCCAGCGTCAGAACGATATCGATGCGCTGTTTAACTCCTTGCTTACGCATGATGATACGGAAACTGAATAGCCCCAGATAAAACCTAAAATATGCGATTTTAGAATATTTATAAAAATGCACGTCATCCCATAAATATGCGATTTTCGCATATTTTGTAATACACCTATCTACCTGTATAAATAAAAAAACATCTTAGCGAGAAAGACGTCTGTGTAAGGCACTTTTATTCAAGAAAAAATATGATATATTACATATGCCGATGGCGCGCAGCCTCGCTCTGCATAGAGGGAGGGCACGCCATCCGCTTTATAGAGCCGCAATAGCTACGGCCATTCTCTTCTCATCTTCAGCTAGAAGTACTCGCATCACTCAACCCTATCGAATCCAGCCATTTTTGGACTTCTCTAAGAGTATACGTGCCTTTTACCGCCAGTCCAGGCATTACACGAGAAGCACTGCACTCCCTCTGATACTCCTCAATCATGTTGCCAAATCCTCCGCCACCATGCGTGCAAAACGGAATGATTGTTTTGCCGCTCAAATCCGTTGCTCGTAAGAACGAAAGCACCGGAGGAGCAAATGTTTTAAGCCAGTTGGGCGATCCTATAAAAACAGTATCAAAGTCACCAACATGTACATCACTTGGTATAAGTGCAGGACAAAAGCCCTTTTCTATTTGAGCCCGAACCTCTTTTACCGCCGTGTTATACGAGAAAGAATAGGGCTCTTGAGGCTTAAGCTCCAGCAGCTCACCATCGGTAATCAGCGCAATATCCTCCGCAAGCCTTCTTGTGATGCCGGAATATGAATAGTACACAATCAAAGACTTCATATAAAAATCTCCACTACCGGCCGAGAAGAACGTGCTGTTGCAGCATTACGTTGAATTATTTGACACAAGTATAGTTGATAGGATTGCACAGCCGGCCGATTTCTCACAGCAAGCATATGCTATATTGAAGCAAAAGCGCCCCGGCTATCCCCCTTGTGGGATGACTGAGGTGCTTTTTGCTAGCGTACAACTACGCAAATCAAAATCTACATCAAACAAAAAGCCGCTCTAAGGCGGCTAATAACAACGGCCAGGATTTGCACCTGGGTCATCTCCAACAAGGGCACTGCTAATTGTGCTACACGTTGTTAATGTAATTTTACATTCCTTTAATATAATGTCAACAAAATTGATTATGACCAGCGCTTTCCATCTGGGTCTAGATGAGAAATCCAATCTATTTCAGATGTTACCAGTCAGAATGTCACTGCACCAAAACACAATCTCTTTCAAGCCTGTCTTTCACGATCTTGCTGAGCTGCTCTTGAGTAGTTACAGGTTCCTTCAAATCCATTTCTTTCCTTTCAACAGATTCCGTCCGCTCGGACGTATACGAGTAGCATTACCCTTGCTACGAGGTAGGTACCGCTTTTCCGCAACGGTTGCGTATATGAAAAAAGCCACTTTTCAGTGGCTAAAATCAACAAAAATAGCTACACTTGCTAGTTAAAGGACGAGCCAACGGCTGGACTGAGTCGGGTTTGTTGGTGAATAAAATGCACCTGCTCTCGTGGGTGCATTTTTTAATATACTCCATCTGCCGTTATCACAAATCACATATATTTTGTAAGTGGCTTAAATCAACGAAATTGGGGATAATGAAATTAAGAAAACCCGCTTATTCTATTTGATATGGATTAAGCGGGTTTTAATTAGTTTGTTTACCAAGAAACAACAGGAACTGTTCTCTCCTGCTTGAACTGTTCTATCTCTTCAAGCGTAACGTCATCAAGAGTTCGCTCACCAATAAAGATGTCAGCAAGGCTTGCATTAAATTTCCAATTCTTTGCCTTCCAGTCCCAAGAAAAGGGAAGTCCACTCTCAATTTTAACTAGAAGAAGACGGTCGTCACTCGCCATATAATGCGTTCCCATTAGCTGACACCTCCAATCTTTTCAACGGCAATTGCCTTAAATGCCTTCGGGCGTCATGTGAATGACAATTTTGACTTCACTATATAATAGTCAGTGCTTAGTCAAACCAGATTTTCACGACGTCACCGTCTGCGGATGTAATATCCACAAGTGTGCCACTCTCACCTGTCTTTGCGGCATCCATAAGCGCATCAAGATTGATGTTAGAGAGCTGTTCCTGAGTCTCCTGATTAAGATAGTTTCCGCTGACCTGAATTCCCGAATTCAAAACAAACTTTGCCAGGCCCAGAGGCACACACATATCAACAACGTCGCCGTCGTCAGAGACTACATACAAGTGCAGGCCGTGTTTTGCAGAGCCGTTTCCAAGGCGGACGCCCTTCTTCTTGCTACCGTCAGCCTCGTCGTTCTTCTCGACTTTTACCATACTCTTGCCAAAAAGCTTACCAAAGCTGAAACCTGAAGACTGAGTAGCAATACCCTGGTTGACCTGCTCTGTAGGCTCTTCTACGATCTCTGCGGGCTCGTCAGCTGCAACAGAAACAGCCTCAGCAGCGTGCTCCCTGGCAGCAGTGCCCTCCTGGACAGAAGCACTCTCCTGCGCGGATGCGCTTGCGCCACTCAAAAGCTCGTCAACGGACACGCCAAGGAAGCGTGCAAGATCTGGCAACAGCGAGATGTCTGGATAGTTAATGTCGTTCTCCCATTTGCTCACCGCCTGCGGGCTCACATTCAGCTCTTTTGCCAGACGCTCCTGCGTTGCAGTTCTAGCCAAACGAAGACGTGCAATACGACGACCAAGGGTCTCAGATGAAGTAGTCATGGTTGCTCCTTTTTCTCAACTCATTATTACTGAAATAGCTTGCGGGCCGCTGATTTCACTATGAGTCGTAACAATACGTTCAACAAGAACGCATCAGTTGAGTTGGGTATCGCAACGGTTTCTAACTACTCAACAGCAGGTTGAGTTCGCAGTTAAACTATGCTTTTTGACCGAAATTTACTTGCCCTAAAAGTTCCCTCCAACTACCATTTAATCAAGAAACTTTTGATGTTTTAGAAAGGTCTGTCTATGGCTGGCGAGAAGAACTGGGTGTTCTGGACCAGTGGTGCACATATTGTTTCTGGTTTTGAGCAATGCGCTACGGACGGTTTTGTTGGTGTCGATGCAGATGGCGTCGTGTACCTCTTTGATAACAATCAAAATGTCTTTGCTTCGGCTCATGCTTCAGATATTGAGGGAACCGTCAGTAGCTGGAGAGTCACCTGGCTTACCATTGATGATAAAAGATATGTCCTAGAGTTTGTTCCTCTTGCAGATAAGATTGCTCCTCGCCTGATTTTTGGAGCTATAAGCAATGTCTTTATGCAGGAGCTCCATCACGGAGACCAGGAGAAGGTCCCACGAGAACTCCTTGAAGACTTCAAGATTGCATTCGAGAACGCCAAGTATAGGCGCTAGCTCAAACTAATTTTTTGAATTATTCATATCCTTGCGGATAAGCTCTTTGATGTAGCTTGAACGGTTCTCTTTACCTTCCAAGAACTCTAATAAATCACTGTCGCTTGGATATAGATTAAACATAATTGCCTTTACGTTATTCTTCCGATATTTAGCGCTGGCCCTTTTCTGCGCTTCACTAGTAGCCATAATAGATGCCTTTCTTATATACTTTTCTAAATATAAGCTGATGTAACAACACACGCTATTAATCATATATTTAATTTTATAATAACCCTAGTTTTTAATAAAATTCACTGCGACTATATCTTGATTACCATACGATCTCCCAGGTAGTAAAATAACAAAAACGGGGAAGATGAATTTATCATCGTCTTGATTACCGTACGATCTCCCAGGTAGTAAAATCGTCAATTACGCAATCCGTGAACGAGGCTGGTCTTGATTACCGTACGATCTCCCAGGTAGTAAAATATTGCTCAGGCATACCGTGAGAGCCTACAGGTCTTGATTACCGTACGATCTCCCAGGTAGTAAAATACCTTTGATTGAAACAAAGTAGATGTTCCTGTCTTGATTACCGTACGATCTCCCAGGTAGTAAAATTTCTCAAATAGCTTTGCGAGAACGCTCACGGTCTTGATTACCGTACGATCTCCCAGGTAGTAAAATCACAGCCGACGGCATGTTCAAAGAGCTTTCGTCTTGATTACCGTACGATCTCCCAGGTAATAAAATAAATGTATGCAGTCCACATTATGCACTAACGTCTTGATTACCATACGATCTCCCAGGTAGTAAAATCTTGTGTTTATAGATCATAGACGCGACAAGGTCTTGATTACCGTACGATCTCCCAGGTAGTAAAATTGCAGCCTTAAGCATTGCTTGTGCAGCTCCGTCTTGATTACCGTACGATCTCGCAGGTAGTAAAATAGATGATAACCACGATACCTATGTTGAGGGGTCTTGATTACCGTACGATCTCCCAGGTAGTAAAATAATCTTTGCGCGGTAGATAACAACGGCTGGGTCTTGATTACCGTACGATCTCCCAGGTAGTAAAATTAATTCCGCTAGGTTTGTACACAAGGCTTCGTCTTGATTACCGTACGATCTCCCAGGTAGTAAAATTTGTCTTTCTGCCTAAGCGGCCAAAAGAGTGTCTTGATTACCGTACGATCTCCCAGGTAGTAAAATACGACCCTACCACAGCGGGTTTCTCAGACAGTCTTGATTACCGTACGATCTCCCAGGTAGTAAAATGTCTAAGTCATAGGATATTGTCTTCTCAATGTCTTGATTACCGTACGATCTCCCAGGTAGTAAAATCATACGCTGAGAGGTTCTGCAAACCTTCTGGTCTTGATTACCGTACGATCTCCCAGGTAGTAAAATGTCTTCGCCTCAAATACTGTTGCAAGATCTGTCTTGATTACCGTACGATCTCCCAGGTAGTAAAATCTGCAGAAGCGCGGTTGCTTTGTCAGCGTCGTCTTGATTACCGTACGATCTCCCAGGTAGTAAAATTGGTTCTGTTGGCTGTGGACGATCGTCACCGTCTTGATTACCGTACGATCTCCCAGGTAGTAAAATGCAAGCAGCATAGATAGAGCCGTCAGTGATGTCTTGATTACCGTACGATCTCCCAGGTAGTAAAATTTAGGCGCAACGGTCAATGTTGACGCTTTAGTCTTGATTACCGTACGATCTCCCAGGTAGTAAAATGCCAAAGGTCTCCATAAGGTAGGTGTACCCGTCTTGATTACCGTACGATCTCCCAGGTAGTAAAATATATAAGTCAAGGTCTTTGATTGCTCTTGTGTCTTGATTACCGTACGATCTCCCAGGTAGTAAAATGCCGAACGTTACATGGAGTGACGCGTCGAGGTCTTGATTACCGTACGATCTCCCAGGTAGTAAAATTACTATGCGAAGGATAGATCTGGTATGCTGGTCTTGATTACCGTACGATCTCCCAGGTAGTAAAATACCAAGCCCTTGTTTTCCTTGTTTAACAGGGAATTCAGGGGCTTAGTATTTTGAAAACTATACAAATTTCTCCAAAAAATTCACGATAGTTGATATAATTTATAAAAACTAGCCCGGGTTGCCCCGGGCTTCGTTTGCGGCTCAAGCATAAAAATGCTTGGCCTTGTCTAGATCCGTACGATCTCCCAGAAAGTATGAATCAAAACATATGCATATTGTATCAGAAAGCTTCTTATTAAGAGGTGAATCGTGCAATACTCAATAGCAATTCGGTCAGCGGCATATTTATCCTGTAAGCACTCTCAACTTCAAATTGATAAACATGAAAAAGGAATTATCACTATCCCTATAGAAGATATAGGGATGATTACCATTGATCATCCTGCAGTTATCATTACAGAAAGACTTATAACAGAAATTAGCAAAAATAAAGCAAGTATTATATGTTGTGGAACCAATCATATTCCAGAGGCGATTATTCTTCCCCTCGTAGGTAATTGCCGGCAAAACGAGTTAATTAGCCTTCAATTTAATGTGAAGAAGCCTTTACAAAAGCAACAATGGAAATCGATTGTTTCTGCCAAAATTTATAACCAGTCACTCTGTTTAGAGTATTTAAACCTTCCATTTCATTCGGTTCGAAAAATAATTGATAAGATACAATCCGATGATGCAACTAACCGAGAAGCTGTAGCGGCTCAGGCCTACTTCAAAATTTTAATTACGGATGGATCACGACGAGATAGCAACTGGACCCCTTCTTTAGACTATGGCTATTCGATTATTAGATCTGCAATCATTCAATCATTGATTGCCCATGGACTAATGCCTTCAAAAGGTATTCACCACAATAGTATTGAAAATGCATTCAATTTAGCGGACGATCTTATCGAGCCATTTAGGCCAGTCGTAGATTTTTATATTGCGTCGTATAAATTAAATGCAGAATTGTCCCATGAAATTAAAGTATCTTTATCTAAGGTTTTAGAGCTTTGTGTTCATCATAACGGAAGAAAAATTTCCGTAAGACAGTCAATAGACGAGTTAATTGAATCCTTAATTAGAAGTATGAAGGAAGGAGATTCTTCCGTTCTTTCATGTCCTTCTCTTTCACCCATTGAATTGATTACTTTTGAATAAGGAGAAAAATGAGAGTCATGAGATTACTAATTATGTTTGACTTACCAACCAAAACCCAATCTGATAAAAAGGCATACCATGAGTTTCATAAGTTCCTGGTTAACTCTGGCTGGATAATGGAGCAGTTTAGCGTCTATAGCAGAATAACTTTAGGTACTGAAAACACAAATAGCCATCTCTCAAGAGTAAATAAAAATCTTCCTCCCAAAGGATGTGTAACTGTTCTCGAACTTACTGAGAAACAATACACAGGAAGGAAGATTCTAATCAACTCCACGAAAAGAGAAGGGTTATCTTATAATCCAGCTCAACTCTCACTAGAGTTTTGATTCTTTAATAAGTTAAACCACATTAAACCTAAACAATCTTCATGAATAACTTCAACGGAGGTGTCCTTAGTCCAGCTTCCTATTGTCTTTACGTCCTTTGACAAAATTCTATCAAATATTAATCTCTTACTATTAATATCCAAACCGCTTAGCCTTCCATAAATACCATCTATCCTCACTATGTCATCATTTCTAAGGACAACAGGTATTGAATTCTCTGTTATACGTGATGGAATTGGTTCCCATTCCTGTGTTGTAACTTTTTGTCGAGGTATATATCTGGGCACATAAGACCCTCTTTTTATTTTATCTAGATCAGCAAAATATACTGGCTCTATCAGCCATTCACCTCTTCCAGATTTTCCCTCCTCATCAAGCCATAGTCTAATGTATGCACGGTCTCCCAAAATTCTTGCAAACTGTCCCCCTGTTGGATCTCTAAATAGATCAACAGTTCCAACTCCTTGCTTTTTCCCTTTTAAAATATGAACGATTTTTTTATCGCTCACCTCTTTACCTAAATATTTATATTTAGTCTCTTCATAAATTAAGCCATTCTTTTTATTAGGGCGATACATTGTAGGAATTACCCATTCCCTTGCTTCACGCACCTGATCAGCAAAGCCTTCCCATGGTTCAGCAATAACTGAATCCCTTACCTCCCTCAATCTAGAGTAAGAAATTGCAAATTCCTTAACCATTGATGCGCTGCATGCTGCAATTACCGCAGCATCAATAGCATGATGTCTGTTGTCGCTACGATCTTTTGTATCATCCTCGCCAAAATTGAGGCCCCATTTTCTCCTCAATTTTGCAGTCATTCTTCCGTTTACAGCATAGACATGCTGCTTTTGATCAAACTCTGACGAAAAATTCAATGAATCTGAAAGCCAAGCAGAAATTGCTCTGGCCATATATTGAGTATCCACCATATTACGTTTGATAAAGTAAGCCTCTTTTTCAGCAAAATTCTCTTCCAATAACTTTGATTTTTTACTATCGGATAATCTAACATTAGACGAAACTCGTAAGCAGAATTGTTCCCAATTTGGATGATTGCCGTCATTGGAGTTCATCCATTCGTATGGGGTTCTATTTCCTTTTTCTTGATTAGATTTTGCCAGAACAAGAACTTTATTCGACTTCAGGTCATCAGCGCTTCTTGAGTATGGAAGTACATGATCTATCTCGCAATAGTTGTCGTCTATTAAAAAGCGTCTTCCTCCCGCGAATGCGATATCACCAAGGCCTTCTCCGGTATATATATCTTTGCCGCCCTGTTCTTCATAGAGTTTCATCTTGGTAATCTGCTTGCCAGTTACTTCTGACTGATCAATATGAAGAAGTTCGGCAATTTTATCTTTTATACGCTCATTCTCTTTTCTGTTTTCATTTTGTCCTTTTGCAATTTTGCTTTTTTCTTTTGCCGATTTAGCAATATCGTTACCCAATTCAATACGGATTATATTTGGCATTCCATATTGTTTGATGGCAGAATTAATCATTCTTCTTGCTTGGGCAAGAACTCTTAAAACAACAGGGTTTGTACATTGCACATCATAATCAGAATATGGCAACAAGAGCGACTGTCTAATTCCTTTTTCTCTTAGCCTGAAACCTTGGAGTCCAGACTGTTTTTCAGCTTCATCAAGAGTAAAAGCTTCTCCATCTAAAAATTGATCATGTAACATCTCTAACGCTTGAATAGATCTGGACCCATATCCCTTAAATATTTTTGTGTTGTAAGGCAACGATTCTATTAAGGCAAGTTCATCTTCAGAGATCATTAACCTCTCTTTTTCTTGATACATTGAAATTCTTCTTTCCAAACTATCAAGAGATGATGCGTAGGTAAGAGACTCGGCAATCGCATTAGCAAATGTAAAGTCACACCTCATTCTATTTAACAGCTGAATTCCTGATTCTGAACCTGAAAGAACTCTACAAAATGTATTCCAGGCTTTAGGCACGAATACTGGATTCTTCTCTAAATCTGATTTAACTCCTTTAAATCCAACCAAATTGTCATCATCTATCAGCTTACGTAAAGTTTTATACGTAACCGATTTAACCTTAGCGCCTTGATGAACACTGAACATCTCATTAATAACTGCATCTCTAACTTCTCTTGTTAGAGATTGCTCTGGTTTATCATCAAATTTCAAACGTATATTTCCAAGCTTTTCATAAGCTTTAACGACTTCAGAAATTAAATCAGCATTTGCCGCCCTTTTTTGGGGCTCATCACTATATTGATCAAAGTAAACACAGTAGCCCACCTTTTGATAAGTCAATTTATCAAAAGCTTTAGTATCTTTAAGCCAATTGAGCTGTTCTAAATAAGCATCTCTAAATTCTTCTGATGTATGAGTATTTCCAAACTTCTTCTGTTGCTCGAATAACTCTTTAATCTCATCCACAACCATTGGATGAGACACGCAATGTTTATAATCCCCGGCTTTGTTTCTGTAGCTACGAGTTGAAACATAACTCTCTTTATACAAGTACTCACCAAAAGTTCTATAGCCTGATTTTTTTAGTGTTTTTTTATTTTCTGAGATAGCAGAAAGAACTTTTCCAGCTTCCTCGGATTCAGAAGAAACTTCAGTAGAAACTGCTCCATTAATTAAAGTCTCTTCTCCTCGATTAATATAACCACGCTGACTACAGAACCAATAGAGAATACGGGCCCATTCTCTGTTAGAGAGCTGTCGATCAAGTCCCTGACTTCTTAACACAATAACCGGTAAATCTATTCCATCATTACCGTTTTTCTTAGTTTCAAACCATTTGCAATCACAATCCTGTGGAGTAATTCCAAATTGTTTTAATACTTTTAAAACATTCTTTTTTCTTGCTGCTCTTCTGTCGATTTGTCGTCTAATCGAACGCTTTTCTCGCCTTACTGCAGCTAGAGATTTTCCGCTTCTGTTTTCGGGAGCTTTGATAATTCGGCTTGAAAGCAATTTTACTTCTTTAGCTTCGTAATCAATAATAGCTAATCCACATGAGGCTTTTCCTAAATCAATTCCAAAAACAAGTCCACGATCAGATTTTGACATGGCAGCTCCTTGATTAAAATCAAACGAATAATGTAATTCTATAACTGCTTAAAATCCTGAAAGATAGACTTATTTCACTATTCCATAAACGGTAATTCTTTTATAAGAGTAAATAAAATAAAAATCAAAAAAAGCCCCTCCTATTTGAACTGCGTCCCAAAACTTGGACGGATTTAATAAAGAGCTAGGCCACCAAGGAC
>ERZ773233.185-NODE-185-length-48191-cov-4.290448_pt1 | contig 48191 bp, 39 predicted proteins | sample MGYA00580991_ERZ773233 | MGnify/ENA primary metagenome ERZ773233 (study PRJEB29015, sample SAMEA2738178) | human oral metagenome | biome: human oral; feature: human-associated habitat; material: saliva | place: China | collected 2161 ...
AAAGAAGAAAAAAAAAGCCTCACCCCCAACCCCTCTCCGAATGGAGAGGGGAGTAAAAACTAATGTTTGCCACGCTTTGGAGCAATATAAGAGTCAGGGAGGTGAAGGATTAATAATGGGGAAAATGAGATAAAAGAAGTTCCCATTTGTCGGCGAACTCACGGATAGTAGGAAAGAGGATGTTGGCTCCTTCGTCCAAAAGAGCTGTATCGGGCAATGGTCCACTATTGATTGCTACGGTGAAACAACCAGCTGCTACACCTGCACGAACACCCAAAGGGGCATTCTCAACAACGATTCCCTCAGATGGAGAAAAGTTGCCCGCCTTCTTCAAGCCCATAAGATAAGGATCAGGATTAGGCTTACCACGCTTCACATCAAAGGCTGTAGTTACCTGATCCCGAGTGATAAAGTCGGCAAAATCATGCGTCACACGCTCTATCAACGGTCGCTGTGCACTGCCAGTTACAATACCAATCTTCATTCCGCTGCGCTTTATCTTCTGCATGAGATCGAGCACACCATCAAAGATCTTAGCTTCTGGCATCTCATGAAAATAGTGTGCTTTCACATCATACATCCGTTGCGCATCTTCCTCACTCAGTTCCTTTCCGAGTTGTTCGCGAGCATATTTACGAATGGTATCAACCCCTCTAGCACCTTCAGTTGCATACGAATCCTCCAGCGTGAAGTGTATTCCAAACTCCTTCATAGCACGCTGCCAGGCAACACCATGATTCGGCATTGAGTCATAAAGCACCCCATCCATGTCGAAGAGGACGACTTTGAAGCCTGTCCAAGTTTCTCCAAAGGAGGGGATGTCTTGCTGAGATTGGGATGATATAGTTGTTTTCTTCACCTTATTATATATTATTATCCTCAAGTACCACACCTTAGTGCAGGACTTGAGGATACATTAGAATCTTATTAAAGAATACTCTCTAAACACCTAACTAACTAACTTCTGTTAGCTACCCTTCCCCATTCGTGAAGGTTTATTAGGAACTCCTCCCCTTTCGGGGAGGCTGGGTGGGGCTTTATTCCTTAGTCAATCTTTCTTGAATAGCCTTGCTCTCTGCCTCGTAACCAGGCTTATTGAGAAGAGCAAACATATTCTTCTTGTAAGCCTCAACACCTGGTTGATTGAATGGATTAACCTCTTGGATAAGACCACTAATACCGCAAGCCTTTTCGAAGAAGTAGATGAGCTGACCGAGATAATACTCGTTCAATACTGGTACACTCACACGAATATTAGGCACACCACCATCTACGTGAGCCAGACGAGTACCAAGTTCTGCCATCTTGTTAACCTCATCAACACGCTTACCCTCTAAGAAGTTCAAGCCGTCGAGATTCTCATCATCATGTGGGAAGAGTAACTTTGCGTTAGGCTGTTCGATAGAGATTACAGTCTCAAAGATAGAACGCTCACCCTCTTGAATCCACTGTCCCATAGAGTGGAGATCGGTTGTAAAGTCGCAAGCAGCAGGGAAAATACCCTTGTGATCCTTACCTTCACTCTCACCATAGAGCTGTTTCCACCACTCTGCAAAGTAATGGAGCTTTGGTTGGAAGTTAGCAACTATCTCAATCTTCTTGCCTGCCTGTGAGTAAAGACCTTGACGAACAGCAGCGTAACGAGCAGCGATGTTGTTAGCAAAAGGTACGTCATTAGCCGTCTCCTTCTCCATTACCTGTGCACCTTCAACAAGTTTCTGAATATCAAAACCAGCTACTGCAATAGGCAACAAACCAACTGGTGTAAGAACGGAGAAGCGTCCACCAACATTATCAGGAATGATGAATGTCTTGTAACCTTCCTTTGTTGCAGCAGCACGAGCAGCACCCTTGTGCTCATCAGTGATAGCTACAATAACATCTTTAGCAGTCTCCTTACCACGTTGCTCCTCACATTGCTTCTTCAAAAGACGGAATGCAAGAGCGGTCTCTGTGGTAGTACCAGACTTAGAAATATTAATGACACCAAACTTCTTATCGCTTAAATAGGCGGTAAGTTCAGCGAGATAATCCTCACCAATATTGTTTCCTGCGAACAAGATTGTAGGGTTCTTCTTGTCATTCACAAGCCAAGCAAAACTATTACCTAAGGCTTCGATGACAGCACGAGCACCTAAATAAGAACCACCGATACCAGCAACAACAACCACTTCACACTTCTCACGAAGAGTGTTGGCTACCGCTTGTATCTGACCAAGGAACTCGGTAGTTATACTTGATGGCAAGTGTAACCAACCTAGGAAATCGTTACCTGGACAAGTGCTCTTCTCCAATGCTTCTTGGGCAGCAGCTACGTGAGGAGCATAGGCCTCTACCGCACCCAAATTCAAAAACTGAGCTGCTTTTGAAATGTCTAACTTAATACTTTCCATTTGTGTTTATCTAAATGAATCTGTTAATAATTTAATCTCTACTTGTGGACTTATACGTTCGTAAAGGATGTTATACACGGCATCTAAGATCGGCATATTTACATGTAGACGGCGGTTAATCTCCTTCATGCACTTCGTTCCGAAGTATCCTTCGGCTATCATCTCCATCTCTAATTGAGCCGACTTAACGCTATATCCCTTACCAATCATCGCACCAAAGGTGTGGTTACGAGAGAAGTTACTATATCCCGTTACCAACTGATCACCAAGGTAAACGCTATCGATAATAGATCGTTGGATAGGGTTGATCGTCTTTAAGAAACGATCCATTTCTTGCATAGCGTTCGACATTAACACCGCTTGAAAGTTATCGCCATACTTCAGACCAGCACAGATACCAGCTGAAATGGCATATACATTCTTCAAGACAGAGGCGTATTCTATACCAAGAACATCAGGTGATATCTTCGTCTTAACATAATTGGATGCTAACACCTCTGTAAAGCTTCGAGCCTTCTCAAGGTCAGAACAACCGACAGTTAGATATGTAAGACGTTCCATAGCAACCTCTTCTGCATGCGAAGGACCACCTATCACTGCCAGATTATCATAAGGAACTTTGTATGCCTCATGGAAGTATTCCGAGCAAACAAGGTTCTCATCAGGCACAATACCCTTGATAGCTGTAACGATAAGTTTCGTATTGAGCTTTGCTTTTAGCTTCTTCAACAAAGCCTTCAGATAAGGAGATGGGGTCACAAAGACCAATGTGTCATACTCCTGAACAATCTTATTAATATCAGACGAGAAAGTTATCTCATCCATATTGAACCTGACACTCGTCAGATAGGTAGGGTTATGTCCTCTCCGTTTAAACTCTTCTATCCTATCATCACGGCGGAAGTACCACCCTATGTGATGCGTATGTTCCACAACAATCTTAGCGATAGCCGTTGCCCAGCTACCGCTTCCAATGATTGCTATTTTACCTATGTTGAACATTCTTCTTAGGTAGTTAAAGGAGTTAGATAGGGTTAAAGAAGTGAAAGACGTTAATGACAAATGCTCTAACTGATAGTTATTAGAGATAAAGCCGATAACTTAACACCTTTTTTCTCGTGCCCTCTTCACTCCTTCCAATTACTTTCCAGCCTCGTCAATCCACTTCTGGATCTCATCAACAGAAGGCTTCTCATATCCGAGTTTATACTTCTTATTGATCTCACCCAACTTCTGTTGTAAGCCTTGCGCCTTCTCTCCCTTGATATCAGCAATTAGGTTGAAACCTGCCTTACGCAGCACATATACCCAATCTTCTGATACACCAAGAGCAGCCCAATCTTTGATTGAGTCTTGTGGAATCTTTGGTTCCGGCTTCATCTGAGGGAACAACATTACCTCCTGAATGTACTCCTTGCCCGTCATTAACATCACGAGTCTGTCAATGCCGATACCAATACCTGAGGTAGGAGGCATACCATACTGCAATGCACGTAAGAAGTCTTGATCAATAATCATAGCCTCATCATCACCCTTATCAGCTAAGTGCATCTGATCCAAGAAACGCTCCTCTTGATCAATCGGATCGTTCAACTCAGAGTAAGCATTAGCCAACTCTTTACCATTGACCATTAACTCGAAACGTTCAGTCAAGCCTGGTTTTGAGCGGTGCATCTTAGTGAGTGGAGACATCTCTACCGGATAGTCGGTGATAAAAGTAGGCTGAATATAAGTTCCCTCACAGAACTCTCCAAAGATTTCATCAATGAGTTTGCCCTTACCAAAGCTCTCATCTATGGTCTCCATCTTCAACTTGTTCAATGCAATATCACGTATCTCGTCCTCTGACTTACCCTCTAGATCAAAGCCAGTCTTCTCCTTTATTGCCTCAAGAATAGGTAGACGGCGGAACGGAGCCTTAAAGCTTATCACCTTATCACCCATCTGCACCTCTGGTTTCCCATTAACGGCAACACAGATTTTCTCGAGTAACTGCTCTGTAAAAGACATCATCCAGTTATAGTCCTTGTACTGAACATAAAGCTCCATACAAGTGAACTCTGGGTTATGGAAGCGATCCATACCTTCGTTACGGAAGTTCTTACCAATCTCGTAAACACCTTCAAAACCACCAACAATGAGTCGTTTCAAATAAAGCTCAGTGGCGATACGCATGTACATATCAATGTTGAGCGCATTGAAGTGGGTGATGAATGGGCGTGCACTAGCACCACCAGGAATACTCTGGAGGGTTGGTGTCTCCACTTCTGTGTACCCCGCCTCATCAAAGAACTGGCGCATTGTACGCAAGACTGTGGCACGCTTCAAGAAAGTATCTTTAACTCCATCGTTGACAACAAGGTCAACATAACGCTGACGATAGCGTTGTTCGGGGTCTTCAAACTTATCATAAGCCTCGCCATCTTTGTACTTCACGATTGGAAGAGGCTTCAAGCTCTTTGAAAGAAGAGTAATCTCTTTTGCATGAATAGATATCTCTCCCATCTGAGTCTTGAACACATAGCCCTTAACACCGATAAAGTCTCCAATGTCAAGGAGCTTCTTGAAGACCTTATTATACAACTCTTTATCTTCTCCCGGACATATATCATCACGGGTAATATATACTTGTATTCTTCCTTTACTATCCTGAATCTCTGCAAAAGAAGCCTTACCCATAATGCGACGACCCATCATTCGTCCTGCAATCGTTACTTCTCTTTGCTCGTTCTCATCGAATTGCTCTTTTATATCAGTAGAGTAAGCGTTGGTTGGGAACTCTGCTGCTGGGTATGGATTAATGCCCATCTCGCGCAATTCTTGCAGGCTTTGACGACGTCCAATCTCCTGCTCTGACAATTCTAAAATGTTCATCTTTATAATAAATCGAGTATATTCTTATAATGTGCAAATTTACTAAAATATTCGCAAACTATGGTGCTTTTTGCCTTTTTTATAATGGCATTGCATAGGAAAGAGAGGTTAACTCTACCCCTCCCAGCCTACTTCAAGGGGAGGAATACCTAACGAAAAACAGTTAGGAAAAACTCCTTTCACTTTGAAGAGGGCGTTCCTTCAACATGAAGAGAGGCTTTCTTTAATACAAGGAAACGCCTTCGTTCAATGGAAGGAACGCCCTCTTCAATCCCACAATAGAATGATTAGAATAAGAGGTATATGTCTTTAAGATTATATATTCTTGCTCCTTTCCGCCTACAAATCACGTTACGTGCAGAACAAACTAAGGCTTCTAATCCTACTATCGTGCTGTATTAAAGAGCTACTCCATCCCTTCACACACAAAAACAAACCCTTTCGAAAAGGATTTCCAGTTGTTTTTAGTATCTTTGCAATACATTAAGTAAGATTGAGATGAACGTAGAAAAGATTTGGAATAAGATTAAAGATGCTGACGGATTGAGCCGTACTTTGGGCATGGAGTTTATCTCTACTCCCGAACAAGACACGTTAAAGGCTCGCATGGCAGTGGATGATCGAAATAAACAGCCCTTTGGTTTTCTTTCAGGAGGAGCCTCGTTAGCCCTAGCGGAGAATCTAGCAGGAGTCGGTTCAATGGCTCTCTGCCCCGGAAAGATGGCTTTGGGAATCAATATAAGCGGTAACCACGTGAAGGCAATGCCCTATGGTGGAACTGTAACTGCCTATGGTAAGCTCGTTCATAAGGGGCACACACTGCACGTTTGGCACATAGATATCAAGAATGATGAGGGTGAGCTCATCTCTACTGTGCAAGTTACCAACTACGTTATAGCACCGAAGAAAGATTAAATGGACGCATTTTTTATCTATCGTGAGCCTTTCGAGGAAGTCTGTCATTGCTATTCTCAACAAGAGGAACCCACTCGTTTAGATTCACTAACAGAACTTGACGGGCATAAGGGGTTTGTGATTGCACCCTTCGCCAGCAATACGACTCATCCAATCTACTTACTTGATGGCAAAAGCGGACAATCATCTGTCTTGCCCTTAGATGGTAGTAAGGGCTTTGAAGCCATTCCGAACGGGCAAGATGAGGCTTATTTGGAGACCTCGGAAGTTGACCCTCGTATTCAATACCACAATGACTTCACTTGTTTCCACGATGAATTGAATCGCAACTCATTCCGCAAACTGGTATTGGCACGCACTATCGTGGAGAAGAAAGACGGACAGATGAATCCTAGAGAAATCTTTCTCAAGGCATGCGAATGGTATCCACGATCGTACATTGCACTTTTCTATACTGCACAAACGGGTATGTGGCTCGTGGCAAGTCCTGAGGTTCTGTTGCGTGGAGACGCTACAAGCTACCGAACTATGGCTTTAGCTGGTACGATGAGATATGAAGGAGAGGAAATTCAATGGTCTGAAAAGAACCGAGAAGAGCAACAACTAGTTGCCGATTACATCCGAACTTGCTTACAGCCGTTTGCTAGCGACATCACGGAAAGCGAACCTTTCACTTCTCGTGCAGCCCATCTAGCTCATCTAAGAACTGATTTCTCCTTCCGACTCAAGGACACACAGCGACTCGGAAGTTTCCTAACAGCCTTTCATCCAACGCCTGCTGTATGTGGTATTCCTAAGGAGGAGGCACACAAATTCATCCTTCGTCACGAACATACTGACCGCCTTTATTATAGTGGTTTCAGTGGTTTATTGGGGAACGATGGGCTTGCAAAACTCTATGTAACACTCCGTTGCATGCACATCACTCGATCGGCTTGTCAGCTCTATGCGGGTGGTGGATTGTTAAAAGAGAGCATAGAAGAAAATGAATGGCAAGAGACTGAAGCGAAGCTCGCCACTATGCGACAGCTTATTCAGCAATAAAAGAGAATCAACTAACCCTCAATACAACTTATTGATAATGTATAGTAGCAAGGAGAACGTTAATATATTAACCGCCTTACTGGTGAAGTTTGGAATATCAAAAGCCGTTGTCTGCCCCGGTTCACGTAACTCTCCTATCGTGCATAACCTATGTACTTGCCCTGATATTGAGTGTTTTCCTGTAACGGATGAGCGGTCGGCTGGCTTCGTTGCATTAGGTATGTCATTAGCAGATAATGAGCCCGTTGCACTTTGTGTAACCTCTGGCTCGGCACTATTAAACGTGGCTCCAGCAGCGGCAGAAGCCTTTTATCAGAAACGTCCGTTGGTGATTATCTCTGGAGATAGACCTGCACAATGGATTAATCAACAAGATGGTCAGACCTTACAACAGCATGGGGCTTTAGAACCGAACGTTCGTAAGAGTGTGACACTACCTGAACCACACAACGAAGAGGAACGTTGGTATTGCAATAGATTGGTCAATGAGGCTCTCAACGCAGCCTTATCTCAAGGGTTCGGACCCGTACACATCAATGTTCCTATTAGTGAGCCTCTTTTTGAATATGATGTTCCCAACCTCCCTAACGAGCGCAGAATCACATTACATGAACCGGTTGCGAACAATGCTATTAGCTATGAGCTGGCAGCAGAACTACTGCAAAGTGAGCGTCCAATGATTGTTCTTGGACAGATGACTCCTGAGGTTGTTGGGGAGACAATGGAGGCTCTTGAGGTGTTGAAAAGCACTGCTGTGGTCATTCAAGAGAAATTGGCTGACGATAGTATTAGCCCTGCTCTCCCCATTGAAGAGGCATTGATAAGGATAGGTAACGATGAGTCTTATCGTCCCGACCACCTTATATATATAGGAGGGACACTGGTTAGCAAACGACTGAAGCAGTTTTTACGAAAGTGCCAACCACAGATTTCTATCGTTGTAAACGAGAGTGGGACTTGTTGTGATACCTTCATGCACCTAACGGACATCATTCAATGTTCGCAGGCAGAGATGATTGGCATCCTTGCTAACGAAGTGGATGACATGGGGGAGAAACCTTTTGTGACGCAATGGAACAACGTTTTCAATGAAGCCTACGCCATTCGAAAGAAGATACAACCCCGTTTTTCACAATTACTAGCCGTTAAAACTTTCCACGAGACCATCCGAAAAGAAGGTATTGATGGTGAATTCTTCTACGGAAACAGCTCTGCTGTACGATTGGGAAACATCTTCTCTGATCAATACATCTATGTGAATCGTGGCGTGAATGGCATAGAAGGCTCGCTGTCAACGGCTGTTGGATATGCTATTGCACATCAGGAAGAAGAGGATGTGTACTGTATTATCGGTGACCTAAGTTTCTTTTACGATCAAAATGCACTTTGGAACCAGTGTTTGTCACCTAATCTTGGGATCTTACTACTCAACAATGGAGGTGGAGGAATATTCCATCAATTACATGGATTAGGCTCTTCTCCATTCCGAGATGATATAATTGCAGCACATCATACTACTTCCGCTGAAGCCATCTGTCAAGCCCATGACATCGAATACATGGCTGCGCGCAATGCAGAAGAGTTGTCGGAACGCCTCAAGGACTTCTTCAATGCAGAGGAAGGACCTGTTCTCTTGGAGGTTTTCACTAACCCCGAAGAGGATGCACAAGCAATGGAAGATTATTACAAAGCCTTTTCCTATACAAGAGAAAACAACTAATTATCATTTAAAAATAAAACTCCAAAATAAAAGAAAAGCCTTATGAGCAAAAGAGAATGGAAACCCATCGAGGGCTTCAAGTTTGAGGAAATACGCTTCGAAGAGTTTAATCATATCGCAAAAGTTACCATTAACCGACCTCGCTATCGCAATGCTTTCACGCCAAAGACGGTCTGGGAGATGTCACAAGCATTCAACTACTGCCGCGAAGCACTTGATATTCGAGTGGTCATACTTACTGGTGAGGGTGATAAAGCATTCTGTTCTGGGGGCGACATGCACGTTAAAGGAAGGGGTGGATATGTAGGAGGTGATGGTGTTCCACGCCTTAATGTCCTTGATTTACAGATGCAGATTCGTCGTTTACCAAAGCCTGTTATCGCCATGGTAAATGGTTATGCCATTGGTGGCGGACATGTTCTTCAAGTGGTATGTGACCTCTCCATCGCTTCAGATAACGCCATCTTCGGACAGACGGGACCAAAGGTTGGATCCTTCGATGCCGGTTTCGGTGCTTCGTATCTAGCCCGTATTGTGGGGCAGAAGAAGGCTAGAGAGATATGGTTCTTGTGCCGTCAATACTCTGCAATAGAGGCTGAACGCATGGGTTTAGTTAATAAGGTCGTACCCTTCGAACAGTTAGAAGACGAGTGTGTAGACTGGGCTAACACCATGATGGAGCGTTCTCCGTTAGCCTTACGCATGATAAAAGCAGGTCTAAATGCCGAGTTGGATGGTCAAGCAGGTATACAAGAACTAGCAGGGGATGCCACTATGCTCTATTACACACTAGATGAGGCTCAAGAAGGCGGAAAGGCTTTCTTAGAGAAGCGTAAGCCCGATTTCGATAAGTACCCACAATTCCCTTAAGACAGAGGAACCATGAAGAGTAGTGAAGACAGAGTATAAGAAGAACGGAGACTTTAGTAGCATAAGGTTAAAGAGACAATAGGAACTGGAAGAGACAAAGTAACATAAGAACAGAGGAGATAGTAACATAAGCCTTGTTCTATAGTAACATAAAATAAAAAGAGCCAATGGAAAGGAAGGAACTAATCGATATCAACGACTTGATATTACAAATTATTAACTGTGCAAAGAACATCCGACGGCAACTGGGACCAGGCTTCCTTAAGAAAGTATATAAGGTTACTTTGTCTTAATACATCGTTACTAAGTCTCGTGTACCTATGTTACTCTGTCTTTGAAATCATTTTACTCTGTCTTTAAAATTACTATGTACGAAATTAAAATATCCTCCCGCACCCTCCATTTCATCAATCCTGCAGGCACTTCAAGGGGTGTTTACAAAACGAGGAAGAGTTTTTATATAACACTATCAGACACGAATAAGCCTGGAGTAATAGGTATTGGGGAATGTGCCACACTCCCTGATTTATCCTGCGATGCCATGTCTGATGATGAATATGAGCGTAAGTTACGAACTTTCTGTGATGACTTTTGCCATACAGGAAGCATTGACACGAATGCAATGAGGCCTTATCCGTCTATGCTCTTTGGCTTGGAAACAGCAAAGGCACAACTTGATGCAAACGGAAGTATCGACTTCTTCCACACGAACTTTGGTGCTGGAAAAGAAGGAATCACCATCAACGGACTCGTTTGGATGGGTTCCTTCGAAGAGATGTATCAGCGTTTAGAAGAGAAACTAAAGGCAGGCTATCATTGTGTAAAGCTAAAGATTGGGGCAATAGACTTCGCTAAAGAGATTGAACTCATCCGTCACATCCGACAGTCCTTCACACGCACTCAAATAGAACTACGCGTTGATGCAAACGGAGCATTCACTCCTGAAAATGCCATGGAACGCTTGGAAGCATTGGCACAATACGATATCCACTCTATAGAACAGCCTATCCGACAACATCAATGGGCACAAATGGCACAGCTATGTGACCTTTCTCCACTTCCAATCGCACTAGATGAAGAACTCATCGGAGTGAATAGCTATAACGAAAAAGAGCAACTACTCGACACCATCCGACCGCAATATATTGTTCTAAAACCTAGTTTGCATGGTGGGATGACAGGTGTGCGCGAATGGGTGAAGATGGCTAATGAACGGGGAATAGGCTCTTGGATCACCTCCGCACTAGAAAGTAATGTGGGATTAAACAGCATTGCGCAACTTACAGCCGATCTATACGGACCTCACATAACAATGCCCCAGGGACTTGGAACAGGTCTTTTGTTCTCGGATAATATACCCATGCCTCTAACGATTAAAGGTGATCAACTCTGGGTGAAACAATAACGATTAGGGAATCAATCAACGAACAGCAATGACGATAGAAGAGTTTCTTACAGAATGGAATAACGCTGACACGAGGGTATTAGTGCATACCAGTGGATCAACAGGGAAGCCTAAACCGCTATGGGTGGAGAAGTCTCGAATGTTAAACTCAGCACGCATCACCTGTGATTTCCTTCGATTGAAAGCTGGTGACACAGCACTCCTTTGCATGCCTCTGGACTATATTGCGGGTAAGATGGTAGTAGTTAGGAGTATTGAAAGAAACTTACGATTAATCAACGTAAAGCCCTCTGGTCATCCGCTCTCAAACGATTCTCTCCGCCAAGCCAACGCCCTTCAGGAGGAGATAACATTTGCAGCTATGGTTCCACTGCAGGTTTATAATTCCCTACAAGTGCCTCAAGAACGAGAGAGGCTACGTAAGATTAAGCAATTAATCATCGGTGGTGGTGCCATTGATGACCATCTCGCCGAAGCATTAAAAGACTTTCCTCATGCTGTATGGAGCACATACGGAATGACAGAAACACTCTCCCATATCGCTTTACGACGCTTGAATGGAGATTCAGCAAGCGATTGGTACGAACCTTTCGATAGTGTTGAAGTGAACCTAAATACAGATGGCTGCCTGATTATCAATGCACCCGCTGTATGTTCGAAGCCCTTAGTAACTAACGACAGAGCCGAACTTCAAACCATAAGTCTGTCGAATGACAAACATAAACAAGTACGTTTCCGCATCCTAGGAAGACGCGATAATGTGATTGATTCTGGTGGTATAAAGATACAAATAGAGGAGGTTGAACGTGCCTTAAAAGCTCATCTTACAGAGGAATATGCCATTACAAGCATAAGAGATAAGAAGTTTGGAGAACGTGTAGTACTTCTTACTACGTCTGAAGACACAGACTCTATCAATACAATCTGCCAACGTATCCTCCCTAAGTATTGGCAACCACGCCTCATCCTCCACACTACAAGCATCCCACAAACAGCCACGGGGAAACCTGCCCGTGCAGAGATTAAGGCTTTGGCTGACACACTTTGCCAATAAAAAACGTGCTATCTATTTCACAACATGCCATTCTATTTGCTCTTCCGTCATGGCAACATTCTCCTCTCGGAAGCTAATGTTACGTGCTTTGGGACCCTCAACAACAATTTCAACCTTGGTTTTCACATTTCGTTTCAACGTCAGATCCTTATGCTCTTGCACCACTGTTCCATTCGCTTTAGTCCACTTCATCTCTAAAGGAGCTACCAACTGATAACCATCCTTAGTGGCTTCTACTATCTCACTGAATGCATAAATACTACCACCATCATAGCCAGTTTGACCGCTCTTTTGGGCTAACTTCCATCCAAGATAATTGATCTCTAGCGTTCCTTCCTCTGGTGGTGTAATCTTAAAATGAAGTCCAAATACAGCCTTCCGCATATCTATTGTGAGGTCTTTGGAGGCTTTGGGATCTATGTCTTCCTGTGTTCCATATAGCTTAATCATCCTTGGATAACGCTGAACCTTCGTTTCAGAGATATTCGTTTCACCCTTTTGAAGATTACTCATATTATCCGTTTTCGACATAACAAATTGATTGGTTACTTTCGTAGGAAGATTCTCTCCGTGCAAGAATGGGGCTTGATAGGATTTCTCCTTATTGTATAGATGGTCGTCACCTTCCACTACTTCGAGGCATTCAATCTTATATCTGTTGTCTTCAAACATTCTGATTGCAATCTTACTCGGGTCAGAGAACAAGCCATAAGCATACTTCTCATACAACTCCGAACCTACTTTCTTTTCAAATACATTCACTGCATAGAGTTTCACTTTGCCCTCTTCTGGAACACTGGCGCCCCTTGATTGCACACCTGAAGACTTACTAATAAGTGGTTCTTCCATACTTTCCACACGCAGTTCCGTTGGGTGAATCCTTACAACACGAGTGACTCTATGCCTTGATTTATTGGTGTTCTTTTGCCCATCAGGATTATCAATTACAGACTTCTCACAGGCTACGAATAATAAAGAACATAATAGGATACACATCCAAGTAATTTGTTTCTTCATAATAAAAAGGTTTCTTTAGTATTGTTAGACATAATTAATTACCGCTTGCAAGATAGATAATTAAAAGTAAGAACGCAAGCAATTAGATAAATACTTAACATTAATTAATTCTTTAAAGAGTACTATAAGGAGACATCATAAGCATCAATTCTGTTAGAGGTAACTGACCTTAAAACAAGAGACTTCGGTAGATGGAAAACAAAGAGAGCCTTTCTTGCATATAAAGAGGGCGTTTCTTGGCATAAAAGAAAGCCTCTCTTCGAGGTAAGAAGGGCGTCTGCTCATTTACACCGACCGCACTCCACTAACCTTAAAAACTTATTCGTTTGTTTGTTCTAACCATTATTTTTTCCTAAATTTGCAGTCGCAAAACCAATACGTAATTATTAAATGGACGATTATCACGCGGAAACTTTCAATCAATAAGCGTGAGGATTGCAACGAGATTGCTAATCCCCACACTTATTAAACATGGAGATTAGCAAATGAAAACATATTGGAATATCAATAGAACCTTGAGCCCCATTAAGGAATGGCAACCTAATTGTTGGATTCAAGTAACCTGCCCAACAGAGCAAGATCAGCAAGAACTGGAAGATACATATCATATCCCTGATTACTTCCTATCGGATATCAGCGATACTGATGAGCGTGCCCGTTATGAGTATGATGACGGTTGGATGCTTATCATCTTACGTATCCCCTACGTTAAAGAAATTCGATCAAGAACACCATACACAACCGTTCCTTTGGGTATTATTCATAAACGAGATGTGACCATCACTGTATGTAACTTCGAGACGAACATGATGCTTGACTTCGTTAGTTATCAGCAGAAGAGAAACGCTGGATTCACCGACTATGTGGACTTAATCTTCCGTCTCTTTCTATCGTCAGCAGTATGGTACTTGAAACGACTCAAGCAGATTAATACACTCATCGAGAAGGCTAAACGCAACCTAGATAAGGGTGTTGATAATGAGAGTTTGATAGGTTTAAGTAGACTACAAGACTCCCTCACCTATTTCATTACATCCATTCGTGGCAACGAGAACCTACTTGCTAAGCTGAAATTCAAGCTACAAGTTGATGAGCTGGATGCCGACCTTATCGAGGATGTAAACATCGAGATGTCACAGGCGAGAGAGACTACTAGTATCTATTCGGACATCTTGGAATCAACGATGGACACGTATTCTAGCATTATTAACAACAACATGAACACCGTGATGCGTACGCTTACTTCGGTGTCAATAGTCATGATGTTGCCAACGTTAATATCCTCCCTCTTTGGTATGAACCTTATTAACGGTATGGAAAGAAGTACATGGGGTTTCCCCATAGCGATGCTCTTATCCGTTGTAGTCTCCGCTGCTTCATGGTGGATTTTACGCCGTAAACGCTTACTTTAGAGGCTAGAAACAAAAAAAGAAGATAAAAATTAGGTATATTCAGAGATTTTATCTAAGTTTGCAACTGATATACTTTAATATGGTTGCGAAGGCTCAATATTTATTGAGCCATTCGTTATCTAATTTGCGGAAAACCCGAATCACAAACAAAAAGTGAAATGATGGACTCTCAAGAGAATGCCCTTAATCAGGGTACAGAAGAAGTAAAGTTGTCTGAAGAAGCTGTATCTAAAGCTCCAACAGAGCAGAATGAAGCAACAGCAGAAGGCCTAAATCAGTCAACTGAAACACAATCTAAGTGCGAAGCAGAAACCTATTCTGCAAAGACATATAGCACAAAGAAGGAAATCATAGAGCGCCTTAAGGCTATTGTTGATAGTGACGATACCCCTGAGAAAGCTGAGGTTGACCATCTGAAAACTGTATTCTATAAACTACACTTCGCTGAACGTGAAGCGCAGCAGAGGGCTTATATAGAGAATGGTGGCGACCCCGAGAAGTACCAAGTACTTCCAGATGAGGATGAAGAGGTATTTAAGGCGGAGATGACCATCATTAAGGAGAAACGCCAAAAGGCATTCCTTGCAATCGAAGAAGAGAAACAGAAGAACCTCAAGAAGAAGGAGGCTATCATCGAGAAGATCAAAGCGATGGTTACAACTCCTGATGAGGCAAACAAGAACTTCCCTGTATTGAAGACCTTACAACAGGAATGGAAAGAGATCAAAATGGTTCCTGCTGAGAAGGCAAACGAGCTATGGCGCAACTATCAACTCTATGTTGAGCAGTTCTACGACTTGTTGAATCTCAATCGCGAAGCACGTGAATACGATTTTAAGAAGAATCTTGAGAAGAAAACAAAGCTGTGTGAAGCAGCAGAGAAGTTGACAGAAGAGAAGGATGTCATCAGTGCTTTCCATCAGTTACAAGAACTTCATCAAGAGTATCGCGAGACGGGACCAGTTGCAAAAGAACTTCGCGAACAGATTTGGACACGCTTTAAAGCAGCAAGCACTATTATCAACAAGCGTCACCAACAGCACTTTGAAGCTATCCGCAATAGCGAAGAAGAGAACCTTACAAAGAAGACTGCTCTATGCGAGAAGATTGAAGAGATCATCAAACAAGAGAATAAGACGTCATCCGATTGGGAGAAACATACAAAAGAGATTATCGCTCTTCAACAGGAATGGAAGACTATCGGCTTTGCTCCACAGAAGATGAACGTAAAGATTTTCGAGCGCTTCCGTGCGGCTTGTGATGACTTCTTTACACGTAAAGGCGAGTTCTTCAAACAGTTGAAAGCACAGTTTGCTGAGAACGCAGAGAAGAAGAAAGCACTCGTTGAAAAGGCACAGGCTCTGACCGATTCTACCGATTGGAAGGCTACATCCGATAAGCTCATCGCATTGCAAAAGGAGTGGAAAACGATTGGCATGGTACCTAAGAAAATCGGTGATCAGCTTTGGAACGACTTCCTAACAGCTTGCAACCACTTCTTCGAGGCGCGTAACGCAGTACACGCAGGGACACATAGTGAGGAACGTGAGAACCTTGGAAAGAAGAAGGAGATTATTGCTCAACTAAAGGAATTGTTTGATAAGACCGAAGAAGGCATACAAGAGAAGGTTCAACATCTCACCGAGGAATATAATAAGGTAGGACATGTACCTTACAAGGAGAAGGATAAGTTGTATAAGGAGTATCATGAGGTACTCGATAAGTTGTACAAAGACCTTCACATATCGGCTTCTCGCAAGCGCGTAGATAATTTCCGTAACAACTTGAAAAAGGTGGCTAATCGTGGTGTCGATGCTCTTGATAGTGAGCGTGGTCGTTTGATGCGCCGCTTCGAACAGCTCAAACAGGAGATTAACACCTATGAGAACAACCTCGGTTTCTTGAGTATCAGCTCTAAGAAAGGTAATAGTCTCATTGATGAAATGAACCGCCGCATCGAGAAGCTCAAGAATGATATGAACGAAGTGAAGCAGAAGATAAAGGCTATCGATGCAGAGAACAAGTAATTGTTTATTGTATGCAAAGATAGTAGGAAATACTAACGAATAAGGAAAGATGGGATATGTCAATAGTAGCATATTCCATCTTCTTTTATGTCCTACTATTATATATATAAGGTGAAAAGGCGTTTTTCCATATTAGGGTTGACTCCGACACACGTGATAAACTGTTTGTTGTCATTCTATCAACAGGAGTTAGCAATGCAGTATATACCAATTATAAATAAAACTAAATTTATTTTGCACTTCATGCCATTTGCGTTAACTTTGCAACTCATATTATATAACAAGACTGAATGAAAGAAACTAAAAGATTAGTAGAGCTTATTACAAAAGGAATCCAAGATAAGAAGGGACATGGCATAGTAATTGCAGATCTATCAGGGATTGATGGTACCATCTGTAACTACTTCATCATCTGCCAGGGTAACTCAACCCAACAAGTTGAAGCCATTGCTGAATCGGTAAGCGATTATGTACGTGAGACGATTGGTGAGAAGCCTGTCAACTGTGCAGGACTTGGTAATGATCAATGGGTAGCGATAGACTATGTGGATGTAATCGTCCATGTATTTCTTCCAGAGACACGTGCTTTCTATGACATAGAACACCTATGGGAGGATGCTAAGTTGACTTACTTACCAGACATAGACTAGGTATAAAGCCATCTAATCACCCATTTATTATTTCATAATTAATCAAACTTCAACAATGGACAATTCATCCCCCAACAACAATCCCAATATGCCTAAGATGCCTAGGTTCAATATGAACTGGCTGTACGCATTGGTCATTATTGCCCTCGGAGTAGTATTCTTTGCTGGTGGCAATGGCTTTTTATCAAGCAGCGTAGGCGTTGACAGAGATTACACAACATTCAAGCAATATATTGCCAAAGGCTATGGTACGAAGGTAGTCATTAACAAGAGCGACAATACCTTGCGTATGTATGTTAGTCCTGACCACATCCGTGACATCTTCAAACAAGGTACACAACAGGTAGGAAAGTCCCCATACGTAAATGTTGAGATTGGTTCTGTAGATAAGGTAGAAACCTTCTTGGATCAAGCTGTAACCCAGAAGAAGATAGCCAGCTATAGCTATGAGAACAAGTCAGGCAATGGCTTTATGGATATTCTCATCTCAATAGCTCCATGGGTATTCTTCTTTGGAATATGGTACTTCCTCATTCGCCGTATGGGAGGCGGTGCCGGAGGTGGAGGAGGCGTCTTCAGTGTGGGCAAGTCAAAGGCTAAGCTCTATGAGAAAGCTAACGAGATGGGGATTACCTTTAAGGATGTTGCTGGTCAGACTGGCGCTAAGCAAGAGGTACAAGAGATTGTTGAGTTCTTGAAGAATCCAAAGAAATACACCGACCTAGGTGGTAAAATTCCTAAGGGAGCACTGCTGATTGGTCCTCCAGGAACGGGTAAGACATTGCTAGCAAAGGCTGTTGCTGGTGAGGCTGGCGTACCCTTCTTCTCTATGAGTGGTTCCGATTTCGTTGAAATGTTCGTCGGTGTTGGTGCGAGCCGAGTGCGTGATGTCTTCCACCAAGCTAAGGAAAAGTCACCTTGTATCATCTTCATTGATGAGATTGATGCCGTTGGTCGTGCCCGTTCAAAGAACCCTGCAATGGGCGGTAATGACGAACGTGAGAACACACTTAACGCCCTACTCACAGAGATGGACGGCTTCGGCACAAACTCTGGTGTGATTGTTCTCGCAGCAACCAACCGCGTTGACATGCTTGATAAGGCTTTGCTTCGTGCAGGACGATTCGACCGCCAGATTCACGTAGACCTACCTGATTTGCCAGAGCGTAAGGACATCTTCCTCGTTCACATGCGTAACTTGAAGCTCGACAAGAACCTTGATATCGACCTCTTAGCACGCCAGACGCCAGGATTCTCTGGTGCCGACATTGCCAATGTATGTAATGAGGCAGCCCTTATCGCAGCTCGCCACGACAGCAAGGAGGTTTCAAAGCAAGACTTCTTAGATGCTGTTGACAGAATCATTGGTGGTTTGGAGAAGAAGACAAAGGTAATGACTGCCGAAGAGAAGCGCACTATCGCCCTCCATGAAGCAGGTCACGCCACAATCAGTTGGTTCTGCGAACACGCCAACCCATTGGTGAAAGTGAGCATAGTACCACGTGGTCAGGCTCTCGGCGCAGCATGGTATTTGCCAGAAGAGCGTCCTATCACAACCAAAGAACAGATGTTGGATGAGATGTGCTCATTGCTCGGTGGTCGTGCAGCAGAGGAGCTCTTCACAGGTCATATATCAACTGGTGCGATGAACGACTTAGAGCGTGCAACCAAGAGTGCATACGGTATGATTGCCTACGCAGGTATGAGCGACCGCTTGCCAAATATCTGCTATTACAATAATGACGAATACAACTTCCAGAAGCCATACTCTGACACAACCGCAAAGATGATCGATGAGGAAGTGCTGAAGATGATTAACGGACAGTACGAGCGTGCTAAGCAGATACTCACCGAACACAAGGAAGGTCACAACCGCCTTGCCCAACTACTCGTAGAGCGTGAGGTCATCATGGCAGAAGACGTTGAAGCGATCTTCGGAAAGCGTCCTTGGGTGAGTCGCACAGAGGAGTTGTTAGACCAAGAGGTTAAGTCGCAACCAAAGTTAGAGGATATGCCTGAAGCTGTAAAGCAAGCTCAAGCAGAGCACGAGGCACAGCAGAAGGCACTCAGCGACAATGCGACAAAGGCTGAAGATGACATCGAATCAAATAACACTGCAGAATAAATAAGACGCCATGAGTGATAAACTTAAGAACCTAATCGTGCGTGCCCTCACAGGGATCGTATTCGTTGCTATTATGGTGACGAGCATCATCAACCCACTACGACTCACGTGTTTGTTCCTCATCATAACGGGAGCAGCTATGTGGGAATACACGGGATTGGTGAATAAAATAGACGGTGTAAAGGTCAATCGTTTCATCTCTACCGTAGCAGGAGCCTACTTCTTCTGCGCTGTAACAGCTCTACAAGTGAATATGGTGACTGGTTTTATCGCCTTCGTACCGTATGTTCTCACCCTTATCTATCTCTTCGTTGCGGAGCTCTACCTACAGAATAAGAATCCAATGCATAGTTGGGCTTACACAATGTTAGGTCAGATGTACATTGCCTTCCCATTCTCAATGATGAGCGTGTTAGCCTTTCAGCAGAAAGGCTATGGTATGACAACCTTCGATTATCTCTTACCATTGAGCATATTTATCTTCCTTTGGGCAAATGATACGGGTGCTTATCTTAGCGGCTCACTCTTTGGCAAGCACAAACTCTTCCCACGCATCAGCCCGAAGAAGAGCTGGGAAGGAAGTATCGGAGGGGGTATCCTCGTACTGATTATCGCTGGCGTGATAGGCTATTATGCTAATTCAGGCAATAACACTCACCTCCTCAGTATGCCAGAGTGGATTGGTCTGGGGCTGGTTGTCGTTATCTTTGGAACATGGGGCGACCTTGTTGAGAGCCTGCTCAAGCGCACTATCGGCATCAAAGACAGCGGTAATATCCTACCGGGACATGGCGGAATACTCGACCGATTCGACTCATCGCTCTTAGCAATACCCGCCGCAACGGTCTATCTTTACACCCTGTCTATATGCTAAGAAGATAGATAAAACCATCTCTAATGTAGCTGTTTAAATACCAATCAAGTAAGGACAAACGAAACTGTCAGTCCTTACTTGATTGCTTTTTACCCACTTCGTCCAACCCTCACGCCTCTCACTTCGTGCGTTAGCACATAGCAGGAACAGAGGACGGAAGTGCCATCTCTCAAGAAATATAACGTCACTTTAACTGATGAAACATACAACTTAGCTTTTTGTACACACCTGTATAATCCATTATCACGCTGAAGACAATCCATTATCACGCTGGATACAATCGATTATACAGCCAGTGTATAATTGAGTATCACCTATGTGATACTCGAATATCATACGTATGATACTCAATTATACCGCTGTGTAGAATCAGTTATAATACAGAATTTAATCCGTCTAACTAATGACTACTGTCACACATTCAATATGAAACAAAACATCACAATAGCCTATCTTCAAGAGGCATTCACGCACTATAACCAGCTTATCTTTCAAGGGAAACTTCCCTTGCCTGCGCTTAAATTGTCGAGAGGCAAGACCCGTCTCGGACAGATGGCATGCAAGCGACGAACGCATTGGAGGCGCACCATTTACTCAGATTACACCATTTCCATCTCCACGTACTATGCGCTAAACAAGGAGGAGATTGATGATGTGCTCATCCATGAGATGATACATTATTATATAGCTTACACGGGGCAGAAGGATACTTCGGCACATGGCGTTATCTTCCGTCAGATGATGGCTGACATTAATCAGCGTTTCGGTAGGCACATTACCATATCCACACAAACAAAGGATATTCCTACTCGCATTGCACAAAAGCCTAAGAAGTTTCTCGTGGTGGCATTAGAGACGATTGACAAGCAGTACTTCCTCTCTTCTGTTATGCCGTCAGCTGCAAGAAAGGTAGCCAATATGATTAGTCGAAGTAGGGAGATTAAGAAGTATAACTGGTATTACACTTACGACGAATACTTCCGTGACATGCCTCGCGTTCGGTCGCTTCGCGGTCGTAAGGTATCACTGGAAGTATATATAGAAATGAGGAGTAAGATGGAACGCATAGGATAGGTTCCATCTTACCAAACTATTAGGACAAAGGCTGGCGATAGCCTTTATTCTGTTTCAAACTCTTATTCAATGCCATAACACGGGTTGGGATAGGGAACACAATAGTGTGCCGATCCGCCTCACCTGTGCTATTTGTCTTCTGGTCATACGCCCGATGGAACAGGTCATAGCGTATGAGATCGTTCCGCCTCCAGCCTTCCCACATCAATTCCATCAGTCTTTCGGCAAGGATGTTATCGAGGGTAGCCGGTCTATACCCCATCCCACTGCGTTGGCGAACAGCATTTAGTTCGTTATCTGCAACCTCCCCGTTACGCGCTTTTGCTTCTGCCTTCATCAAAAGCACATCGGCATATCTGAAGAGTACGATGTCGTTATCGGGGCTCTTACCATCGTTATATGCGTTCCTATCCACCTCGTATTTAGCCATACGGGCACCCGCTGTTTTAACAAACGGACTATTTGTTAAATTCACCTCGACAGCCAACGGCATATAGACTAACGGTTCGCCATCTTCAAGACGTACAATCTTCCCATCGACGCGCACCATATCAGAATATAAATTAGCTGTATACCGCTTGTCAATCTGGCTCGTTCCATAACCGAAAGTACGCACAGCAGTAAGCGTTGCACAGGCACCATTCTCTGAGGAAGTGCCCACTGCGCCACCATGCGCATAGTGACGAGAGCGGAAAAGATACTGAAATTGATTCTTATAAAGTATCTTGTCCATCGGAATCACAAATATATTCTCTACTGATGTCTCATTGTGTACGGCGAAGTTACTGCTATAATCGCTTGCTAACGTGTAGCCGTCTGCCGTTATCTTATCGCAATAATACTGGCAAGCCTGCCACGCATTCAACTGTTGCCCATCAATGGTGAAGAAGATGTTAGTCCCATTGGGACGCTGGTTGTCAGTCCAATCTGCATCCGTATATACCTCCGCATTGAGCATTAACTTAGCCAACAGGAAGTCAGCGACAGGCTGTGTGACACGCCCATAATAGGCTCCTTTCAAGTTACTATGTTCCTTTGGAAGGACAGGTTCGACCTCTTGTAGCTCTTTGACAATAAACTTGAATACTTCTGGTCGACTACTCTGCTTGCTATCCTTCATGTTATCAATCGTGCTGGTAGCTAAAGGTACGTTACCAAACATATCCATGATATAGAAGTAGAACAATGCTCTCAAGGCTCTCACCTCTGCCTGATAGGAAGTGTATTGGCTCTCGGTGAGCAAGTCTCGCTTCTTATCTATAATCCTCAAAGCGTCATTACAGAACACAACCACCTTGTAGAGATACTTCCATGTGTCGTAGAGCGACTGGTCATCAGCCGTCCAACGATGCAGATAAAGATTCTCCCAAAAGCCACCATCGTACCAATCACCCCCTCTAACAGGGATGATTGCCTCGTCAGAAGTGAAGGTATTGTAATCATAAACGCCCCTATAAGTGCCTTGCAAGCCCTGACTGTCGGCATTACCACCAATATAATTATATAACGTGGCAACGGCATTCACATACACATCCTTAGCCGATGTGAATACTTGGTCTTCGTCCAGACTCCCTTTAGAGTACTCGTTCAAGCAACTAGAGAATGTCAAGATAGCCGCAAAGAGTAGTAAACGTGGAATATATCTCATGCTGTGAAAGGTTTAAAATATTACTGGCTTCAATCAGAACTTAATGCTTAGTCCCACCGAGAAGGTGCGATAAGGAGGATAAGTTCGCTTGTCATCTATGCCTAATGTGTTATCTACTACGTAACTATTTATCATTGGTGTCAATCCACTGTAGCCCGTGATAGTAGCAAGGTTATTGATGTTGAATGATAAACGCAATGACTGGATGTACTTGTTCTTAATAGGAGTATTCCATCCAATGGTGAGATAATCGAAGTTAAGATAGTCTCCCTTCTCCAACCAATAGTCGCTCACATTCTGGTCAACGATGTTCCGCTCTGGTGCGACAGACAGCACATTATAATCAGGGAAGTTAGACATATTGAGGTATGAGAGCGTCGTTCCGTTGAATATCTTATGCCCGAAGGCTCCGTTCATCTGCAAGGTTACATCAATATTCTTATATCTGAAGCTGATATTAGAGCCGAGTGTCATCTTTGGAGTAGCCTGTCCTGCAATATAACGATCACCATGATCACTAAGATCTATTGTGCCATTGTTATCTAAGTCAGCAATGTCATACTTCATGTGTCCATGCCCGTTATCAACGAGTCCCTTGCAGTGAGGAAGATAGAAAACGCCCAGTGGCTGCCCAACTATCTGATACAAGATGTGGTTATTACCCCCATGAAAGCCCGCACCATCCATTGCGCCAATAGAAGTAATCTTCGATGCCGTCATCTCATGACCCTTATAATTACCGCTCAAGGACAATAGTTTGTTCTTCTGCCAAGCCATGTTAACATTGATGTTCAGTTCCATGTCCTTTCGAGCAATAGGCACAATGCCCACACCAAGCTCAAATCCACTATTCGACATAGAGCCTATGTTCGCCAATAACTTATCAAAGGCAAAGTCAGGAACAGGCACATCATACTCATAGAGCATGGCTGTTGTCTTCGAATAATAGTATTCGGCGGTCAAGAGAAGGCGGTTATTAAAGAAACCCATATCCGTTCCTATGTTGAAAGTACTGCGTACCTCCCACTTTAAGTCAGGGTTACTATTACGCAAGATACCCATTGTTGTGGTTGGAGTTCCATTATACGATACCACCCCAATAGGAATATATTGCTTTAAAGAAAGGTAAGAACTGATAGCTCCAAGGTTACCCGACCTACCATAACCAGCCCTCAAATTGAGTAAGCTAATTGCTCTCACGTTACGCAGGAAAGCCTCTTTCTTCATATCCCACGATGCTGAAATAGAAGGGAAGAAGCCCCATGTGTGGTCTTTACCCACCATTGATGAGCCATCGGCACGCATAGACATATTCAGTGTATAGCGATCCAAGAGATTGTAAGAGAGTGTTCCCATGACGGATGCTAAACTCGGATCAGCATAGTTACTGCCTGTACCCTCATAAAGACGAACAGCTCCCGCCCCGAGGTTATCATAGCCGAAAAGGTTACTAGTCAATCCCTTTACTTCTGTCCAGAAAGCCCTTGTCTTGCTCTGTTGATATTCACCCAAAAGAGTGGCAGAGAGGGCTTGATTGTCCCAACTATGCTTCCAATCAAGTTGGAGATTACCTAACAGATCCTCCGTCTTACGCTCTCCTCTATAGGCTCTTCCTTGTGCCCATACCCATGTAGGAGCGAACTTTCCATTCTCAGTTGATGTATAGGAATAAGAGCCCAAAGCCGATAGCTTCAAGTCATGTGACAGCTGATATTGTAATTGCAAATGAGTATTGAAAGTTAGATTCCGCTCATCGTTACGCTCCTTTAATAGCGGTGCGGGAGCAGCAATCTGCGATGAGTTGCTATTGCGTTGCCACCCATCTCCCACCTTATGAAAGGCTAATGTAGGATTCATAGACGCTGCCGAATAGACAAGCATGTGCAGGTCATAGACCTTATTATCCTGTTGAGACGAGCCAAAGACACCAAAGTCTATCTTCAACTTCTCGTCAAATGCCAACTGAGAGATGTCTAGCTTGGCGATGAAGTTGTTGTAGCTTCGATTCTTAATAACGGTTTCTCCACGCATATAACCTAATGACGCACGATAATTCGACTTATCACTACCACCGCTAAAGGCTATATGATGTGTATTTAGGAAGCCCGTTCTGGTAATCTCCTTTTGGAAGTCTGTATCAAAGCCTCCATCATTATAAACCAATCCCAACGCTTTTGCAGCATTTCTATACTCCGTTGCATTCAGCATTCGAAGTTGTTTATAAACAGACTCAAAACCTATAGTTCCATCATAATATATCTGGAACTTACCTCCATGACCGCGTTTCGTCTTTACTTCAATGACACCGGAAGCACCACGAGAACCGTACTTTGAAGTTTCTGAAGCATTCTTCAAGACTGTGAAACTCTCAATATCTGCAGGGTAGATAGTCGAGAGTGTGGCTAAGTCGGAAGATACTCCATCAATGATAACGAGTGGGTCATTACCACCAGTTAATGAAGTAGTACCACGGACACGCACACTTGTGAGCATTGCCATCCGGTCTTGTCCGTTAGATACCATATTAACACCCACGACCCTACCTGATAGAGCGTCAAGTGCCGAACTTACCAATCCTTTATTCATTTGTTCTGCTCCCACCTTTGCCATCGAACCAACGATTGGCAAGGTATCATTTATGTGGAATAAAGGTTGCGTTTGAACTTTTCGAGTGCTCCTATGTCCCTTCTGCGCTTGTGCTACCCCTATTGAATGGGTCAACAAAAGGCAACAAGCAAGTGAGCGTACGATGATGTACCGACTAGTCATATTATGGATAATAAATGTTATGTATGCCGTTATGTGTAGCAAATATACATAAATTTTGATAGATAAAACGCTCATTAAAGGATTTTTTGCTAATTTTGTTGGTGCTTACCTCATACGTGTTACGTATATAAGGAGCATAATAAAAAGGAAACCTAAAGTATTGACCAACATGGAAAAGATAATCCTTACAGCTTTATTGATGGGTTTGTCTGTCTCTGGGCTACATGCTCAAAAGCCACAGATAGAGCCTACCTTCACAGAATGGCACGATTTACAAACAAATGCCGTCAACCGATTTGCAACGCATACTGACTTCTTTGCCTTCTCTCCATACGATAGATTAACATTGAAGAAGTATGATCGAAAACTCTCAACCAACTATCTCTCATTAGATGGAGACTGGAAGTTTAATTGGGTGGAACATGCTAATCAACGTCCAACAGACTTCTTTCGCACTGATTATGACGATTCACAATGGAAGACCTTACATGTTCCTGGTATCTGGGAGATGAATGGTTACGGCGATCCTGTGTATGTGAACGTTGGCTTTGCATGGCGTGGTAACTTCAAGAATAACCCTCCTGAAGTTCCAATTCAGGATAACCACGTAGGCTCCTATCGCCGTACTATCACAATACCAGACAACTGGACGGGCAAACAAGTTATTGCTCACTTTGGTTCGGTGACCTCCTGTATCTATTTATGGGTTAATGGTAAGTTTGTTGGATATAGTGAGGACTCTAAGATCGGACCTGAGTTTGACATCACCAAATACCTAAAGAAGGGTCAAAACCAGCTTGCTTTTCAAGTCTTCAGATGGTCAGATGGCAGTTATTGTGAGGATCAGGACTTCTGGAGACTTAGCGGTGTAGCACGTGAAAGTTACCTTTATGCACGTGATGCGAAGCAACACTTGGATGACATCCGTATTACTCCAGACCTCGTAAATGACTACAAGGGTGGTACACTCAGCGTCAATCTTCAGCTTACAGGCAATACAAAAGCCTTCTTGGTATTGGTGGATACGGATAATAACCTTGCCTGTAAGACAGTCGTAACACCTGATAAAGCAGGACAAGCAACGGCTTTGATGGAATTAAGAAACCCAGAGAAGTGGACGGCAGAGACACCTTATCTCTATAATCTCCATGTTCATGTAGAAGATGCCAGGACTGGTAAAGCCATTGAGACTATACCCCTCAAGGTAGGATTCCGTAAGGTGGAGATAAAGAACTCACAAGTTCTTGTCAACGGACAACCCATTCTCTTCAAGGGTGCCAACCGACATGAAATGGATCCAGATGGCGGTTATCTCGTTACACGTGAGCGTATGATACAGGATATCCAGATTATGAAACGTCTTAACATCAACGCTGTTCGCACCTGTCACTACCCTGACGACCCATTGTGGTATGACCTTTGTGATGAGTACGGACTATATGTTATAGCTGAAGCTAACCAAGAGAGTCATGGCTTCGGGTACGCTAAAGACGCTCCATCAGGTACTCCTCTCTTTGCGAAACAGATAATGGAACGCAATCAACACAATGTAGGAACTAAGTTCAACCATACTAGTATCGTCTTATGGAGTTTAGGTAATGAGACTTGTTATAGTAAGAACTTTGACGATGCTTACGACTGGATAAAATCACAAGATCAGAGCCGTCCTGTGCAGTATGAAAGAGCGGAGGAAAAGGGCTACGCAACGGACATCTTCTGCCCAATGTATTATTCTCCAAAGGACTGCGAAGCCTATTCTAAGGATCCAAACTATACACGTCCTCTAATTCAATGTGAGTATAACCACACTATGGGTAACTCGGGTGGTAACCTCAAAGAATACTGGGATTTGATTCGTAAATATCCTAAGTTTCAAGGTGGATTTGACTGGGACTTCGTTGATCAAGGTCTACATCGTACACCGCATTTCGACGCATCTCGCACTACAAAAGACTATGATCAATTAGCCAAAGAAGCGAATGTTGAAACGGAATATACCTATGGTGGCGATTACAACAAGCATGATCCTTCAGACAACAACTTCAACTGCAATGGTATCATCGGACCTGATCGTCAATACAACCCACATGCTTATGAACTTGCATACGAGTATCAGAACATTTGGGCGAAACCGATTGACTTGAAGCAAGGAAAGATACAAGTTCATAACGAATACTTCTTCCGTAACCTCAATAACTATCGAATGGAATGGTCATTGATGGACGAGGGGAAAGTTGTGAAACAGGGTACGATTGAAACGCTGGACATAGAACCGCAGCAGTCTGCTACTTACACTCTTCCAATCAACGGGCAGGACTTTAATGGTGAAGGACTACTGAATATCGACTTTAAACTAAAGTCGGCGGAACCACTCATGGAGGCTGGTCAGACTGTAGCAAGCATGCAGATGGAGGTGAATCCATGGCAACCAATGCCCAAGATGGAACCTGTTTCGACTGCAAAGGTTAAGGTTTCTGACAACGTAAAGGCTGGTGAGGTGAGCTTCACAAGTAAGGACTTTGAGATTGTATTCAGCCGTCAGACAGGTCTGTTGACACGCTATGAAGTGGAAGGAAGAAACCTCTTGGGCGAAGGTGGGACACTAAAACCTAACTTCTGGAGAGCCGTAACTGACAACGATATGGGGGCTAACTTCCAAAACAGATTAGCGGTATGGAATAATCCAAAGATGGACTTAAAGCAAGTCTCGGTAGAACCTGCAACAAGACAGCTAACGGCTGTTTATGATATGCCCGATGTAGCAGCAACATTACACCTTATATATAATGTAGCACAAGACGGAGCTCTTCATGTGAGCATGGAAATGCAAATGAAAGATGGTTCTAAGGCTCCTATCCTACCCCGCTTTGGTGTGTTGATGCAATTACCTTACGACATGGATCAATCCACTTACTATGGTCGTGGACCTATTGAGAACTATTCCGATCGTAAATACTCACAGCGAATAGGGCTCTACGAGCAGTCTGCTGATCAGCAATTCTTCCCTTACATTCGCCCTCAAGAGACGGGTACAAAGAGTGACATAAGATGGTGGAAGCAGACAGATAACGATAAGTTTGGATTCAAAGTGTACTTCGATGAAGCTCCATTCTACGCTAGTGCGCTACATTACAACATAAGTGACTTGGATGAAGGAAAGGAGAAACACCAACGCCATAGTTACCAAGTTCCAACTTCAGAATACACTAACCTCACCTTAGATGGTTATATGATGGGAGTCGGCGGAATCAACTCTTGGGGTGAAGAACCACTACCGCAATATCAGTTACCAGCGGTAGATAGATCTATACACTTCTGGATTCAACCATGTAAATAAGGCTCTTTGAAACTCCTCCCAATCTCCCTTAAGAAGAGGAGTATCTAATGGAAACTCACAAGGGAGGGCTTTCTTTGCTTTGAAGAGAGCCTCCCCTCATATCAAAGAAACGCCCTTCTCCAATGGAGAAGGGCGTTTCTTTATTTACAAGCTATTGTTCATCACTAACAAGGCTGTGCTTCATTACACTTTACACGTACCTTTATTGTACTGTCCCTCATAGTTCCTTTAATGACATCCCCTCCTTTCGGAGGGGCTTGGGGAGGCTTTATTTTATCAGAACAACCTACATATCCTCCTGAAACAATGGGTCTTCTGGCACCACCATAATAGGCTTCTCTTGTGCAGCCTTTAGAACATTAGCAGGTGCATACTTCGTATCTACCACCAGTCGGAACATATAGTCATTGAACCAAGGATTGGTCATTATCAAGTAACCATTCTGTCCGTAAGTAGCTCCCCAAGAGTTTTCTACCTTCCACTTCTTCGGTTGTCCCTGCTCGTCAAGGTCAACTGCTGTAAGCGTCATGGCATGTGTTGAACCACTATCGAAGGTCGCAATGCGATCCGCCTTATCCATTGGGAAGGTCGTACCATACAATGTTCCGTAATCGTAGTTATCGGTATCGAGGTATCCACGAGTGCGATCCAACTGCTTGCCCACATCGTAACTACTGTACATCTTAGTCGAATCCTTCAACGAAGCAATAGCCATTTTATCGATCTCCTCCATAGGTAGATTAACGTACTTCCAGTTATGTCCATCGTAAGTATGGCGGTCGTAATCAATCTCGTAAGTCTTATAATAAGGTCGACGAGGGTCATTCATCACCATAATAAACGTACCATTAAGAGGACCACCAACGGTCTCTTTATAGAATTCCTGCGGTGTATAAGTCTTCACCTTACCCACTTGTTTACCATTCTTATCCTTGTAGGCATAGCTAAAAGACTTAACTGGTTCGCCAAGAGAAAGCGTCAAGATGTGATAGATAGTACCTAACATCTCTGTCTTACGAGACTTGATGCTCGCTTTCGATTTCTTATCTGCTACCATCTTACGAAGCTCCAATCCGAACTCACGTAACTTAGAAGCTATGATGCGAGACATACGTGAGGTGTTCTCTGCCGAGTACGTTTCTGGCATTATTTCCATCGGTACTACGCCATACTTCTCCACGAGGTCTGCGACCCCACAAAACGTCCCTCCGTCCCCTATGGGGTTCTTAAAAAAGAACTGAACACGCAGGTCATCAATAGCTTTGTCAGCATTATCTATAACGCCCTGGAGCATTAGGTTGGCTTTTTCTAACTGGTCATAAAAGGAGAGATAGACATGCGAATACTCTACATGTAACGTATCCTTATGGGCACGAGCGAACTTTGAACGCAAGACATTAAGCCCCGTAAAGAGCCAACAACGTCCTGAACTCTTTTGGTTCTGAATGTTTTGTTTAGGCGTTTCAACACTGAAATAGGTATCAATAGGACCTGCATTGCGAAAGTTGCGAGCCAAGTCATCAATCGAATTAGTGGCTATCGCATTAGATAAAGCACGGTCAGAAGCAGTCAAGCCAGACTTCTGGATCTGCTGTAACATCTGCTTATCAATACCTCCATCTTTGGTTTGTGCTTGTAGAGAAAACGCTATGCTCAATAGCCCACAAGCAATCAACATGTTTCTTTTCATCATTATTTATTGTATTGGTATAGGGTTATTACAATTCACAAAGATAGTACTTATTTCCCAAACCATCTATAAGAACAAATGGAAAAAAGCCTTGTCTTTTTTGCAAAAAAACATTAATTCATTTGGAAGGAAGCGTTTTTTCAACTACATTTGCAGCGTATTATTAAAGTAGTACACCATTACATACAATCAAAACAAGTGTTTAAAGACATTTAAGACATAACCCCTTTAAAACAAGAAGGAACTATGATTCAAGTTAACAAACTCACTTTCAGCTATCCAGGAAGCAAACACAAGGTGTTTGATGGGCTGAACATAGAACTCAACGAGAGCCGTATTTATGGCTTATTAGGTAAGAATGGCATGGGTAAAAGTACCCTACTCTACCTCATTGCAGGCTTATTAAAACCTTCAAAGGGCACAGTGATTGTTGATGGATACACCGCTTCACGGCGTTATCCAGCAATGTTACAAGAGATATACATCGTCCCTGAAGAGTATAACTTGCCTGACATGAGTCTCAAGAATTACTTAGCTGTACACGAGAAGTTCTATCCGAACTTCAGCAGACAGACCTTAGAAAAGTGCTTACAAGACTTTGAGATGCCCACAGATGTAGACATGAAGCAGCTCTCCATGGGGCAGAAAAAGAAGGTGTATATGAGTTTCGCACTTGCCACAGGGTGCCGACTTCTATTGATGGATGAGCCTACCAATGGTCTTGATATCCCATCCAAAACACTCTTCCGAAAGGTTGTTGCAGGCAATATGGCTGATGATTCGTCATTGATAATATCAACTCATCAGGTGCATGATGTCGAACAACTACTGGATTACATCATAATATTGGACAACTCAAAAGTGCTCCTTAACGATTCAACGGAAGCAATTACTTCAAGGTTTCGATTCGATGTTCTCCAACCCAGCGAGATGGATAACTCGGTGCTTTATGCTGAACCTTCTCTACAAGGAAACAGCGTGATCTGTAAACGTAAAGAGGGTGATAAGGAGACCTACATCAACTTAGAACTCTTATTCAATGCGGCAATTCAAGGTAAACTAAAGTAAATATAAAGGAGGACATCATTATGAAGAAACAATCCAATAAACGGATATCTACTATCCTATCAAGCCTTTTCTTGGTTTTAACAACCATCACTCTGTGTTCGTGCATCACAAAGAAACCTGACTACGGGCTACCCACCAAGAAGGCTATGAACGTCGAGGCGTTCCAGAATGTAGAGTTAGGAGGGAATGCAGAAGTCTACTTCTTGCAAGGAAATAAGTACCAAGTAGAGATAAAAGGTAGGGAGAAACTACTCGAATATGTGGATATCAAGGTTAAAAATAACACCCTCATAATCCACGAGAGGAATCACCCTTCACAAAAAGGGATCATCTTCTTTAATAGTTCTAACGACGGAGCTGATATAATAAAGGTATATGTAACATGCCCACAACTCGTTAGAGTGGATCAAGGAGGTAACACATCTCTCACTTTCCAGGACTCTCTTCAGGTAGACAAACTGACACTTGACATTAGAGGTAACTCTTGCGTCAAACTCAACAAAGTGAAAGTTGGCGAGATAAACATGGATATCTCTGGTAATGCAGACGTTAACATTGCAAAGTTGACGGCACAGACAACAAAATTCAACATCAGTGGTAACGCCAGTGTAAACACCTACTTTGACCATTCCGATAGTGTGACACTCACTTTATCAGGCAATGCTGACATCACACTCAATGGTAACACACGTCAAAGCATACAACAACGAGTAACGGGAAATGCCTCTGTTACCGATAATACAAGTAGAACAAAATAAATAAAGAAAGGACTTATTAGTTATGAAAAAGTTCGATATTAACCGATTCGGAAGAGTACTCGCTCGACTCGTTCTCGTGCGCCGTCGCAAAATAATTAACCTATTCCTTGGGTTCCTCATTGCCTGCTTCATCTATATGATCTTACGTGTTTGTGACATCTTCACATGGCAGGCAAGCAGTACAGAACAGATACAAATAGATCTCATGGGAAGCGTTGATTTCGCCCTTACGATACTACCGGCTGCATTCTTTATCATGGGTACCTTTGTCATAAACGACCTCAAGTCGCGTCAGTCACGCATAAGTGAGATGATGCTACCAGCTACCAATATAGAGAAGTTCGTGGCACGTGTAGTACTCGTGTCCATCGTCTTCCCCCTCATAGTTGTGGCTGCTTTCCTAACAGCGGACGTGTTACAACAAATTGTTTCCATGCTGGTTAATCATGGTGCAAGGGCTTCGATGACTACAATAGCAATAGACTTTCTCCAAACGACAAGCTCCCTTTCCCCTCTTTGGGTACAATTAGAAGCAATCCTTCTCACCAATGCTTTCACCATATTAGGGGGTATGTTCTTCCGCAAAACAGCATGGTTGAAGACCATCATAAGCCTCATTTTGATTCTCATGATAGTAGCTGGTTTAATGGCAGGTATCGGTTTTATGCTACTCGCTCACACCGACTATCAACTCTCAATACCGAATGACTTCTTCGGAGATATTACTGGGAACATCATCTGTTTGGCACTCACTATATTAATGTATTGGGCTGCTTACAAGTTATACACACGCTTGCAGGTTATCAACAATCGGTGGATTAACATATAATAAAGTATTAATGAAAGGATAAAAGATTATGACTTTCGAAAATAATAAGGCTATATACGAGCAGATGGCAGACCGCCTTTGCGATGAAATCATAGCCAAAACCTATAAAGCCGACGACCGAATCCCCTCCGTAAGGGAGTATGCTGTCACCTTGCAAGTGAACACCAACACGGCGGTTAAGGCTTACGAACTATTGGCAAGAGAGCAGATTATCTATAACAAACGCGGTATGGGCTATTTCGTTTCGGCTGGTGCAAGGGAGCAAATCATGCTTGCACGACGTAAAACCTTTTGTCAGCAAACCCTTCCATCATTGTTCCGTGAGATGCAACTCTTGGGTATCACAATGGAAGAAGTGGTGCAGGAATATAAATCGAAGGCGCAGTCTTAAACACTGCCCTTCAACAACTTAACTCACTAAGGGAGCCGAAAGAATGAAAACAAGTGTGTAGTTTAGCCATAAGATATAAGTTTACTTGGATTCATTCTTTCTACTCCCTTAATACTTTCTAAGCCCTTACAAGAAACATCGTACACATTGATAAAAAACAAAGAGAGGCTCTTCTCAATTTGAAAAGGGCGTTTCTTTCATGCAAAGAGAGGCTCTTTTCATAGCGAAGAAACGCCCCCTTTATCCACTAACACATATTAGTAACATCCCATTAGGTGGCACCCCTATCCTTTGGAGAGGCTTAGCGAGGCAAGAAGAAGAAAGGAACTCGTACAGACCTAACCAACTGCACGATAGAAAGGATTCGTATTTTTTATGCGATAAGACTTGCATATATTGATTTTTTTTACGAATATTGCAAGCGAAAATAGTATCAACTGTAATTTACCAACAGCTTATTAACTAAAGAATAAATCTATGAAGAAAATCCTACTAAGCTTGTGTCTCTGCCTCATGGGAATGACAGTCTATGCACAACACTTTATCTCCGATGCAGCATTCAGACAGAAGGTGAACAATGCTTTCGACGCCAAAATGAAGTTGATTGGATCGAAGTTCTATGATACAAAAGGTCTATCGCCAACCATGGAGGAAGAGGAGGCTTTGCGCTTTCTTTATGCCTATATGCCGATTGCAGATGCGACTGATTACACCACAGCATATCACTTACGTAATGTGCGAACTGCCCTCGAAACGAGAAAAGAGATGGCATGGGGAAAGAAGGTGCCAGAGCTTCTCTTTAGGCATTTCGTTCTACCGATGCGTGTGAACAATGAGCCTCTTGACAGCTCTCGTGCTATATTCTTTCAAGAGCTAAAGGGGCGTGTCAAAGGGTTATCCATGCAACAGGCAATATTGGAAGTGAACCACTGGTGCCACGAACATGTTACTTATGAACCTTCGGACGCACGCACTTCTTCACCGCTGCAATCAATGCGGACAGGACGAGGACGATGTGGGGAAGAGAGCACTTACACGGTGAGTGCTTTGAGAGCCATTGGTATTCCGGCTCGTCAAGTATATACTCCTCGATGGGCGCATACCGATGATAACCATGCGTGGGTAGAGGCTTGGGCAGACGGGAAGTGGTACTTCTTGGGGGCTTGTGAGCCTGAACCTGTATTGAATCTAGCATGGTTTAATGCACCAGCATCGCGTGCCATGCTCATGCACACACGTGCCTTTGGCGATTACGAAGGTCCGGAAGAGGTTATGCTACGCACAAATAACTTCACAGAAATCAATCTGATTGATAATTACGGGAGTACTGGTAGGATTGATTTCAGCGTTCTTGACGCTAAAGGGAAGCCCGTACAGGATGCGAAAGTGGACTTTAAAATATACAACTATGCCGAATATTACACCGCAGTTACCAAATACACCGATAAGAAAGGACAAACGTTTCTATCTGCAGGAAGGGGTGATATGCTTGTATGGGCGTCTAAGAACGGACACTACGGATATACTAAAGTATCGTTTGGAAAGGACAAGAAGGTTGTTATAAGGCTCTCTTACGATGATAAAAAGGCGGGGAAAGAGCAGGATATGGATATTATCCCACCTGTAGAAAATGCTATTCTGCCTCCTGTAACAGACGCACAACGCAAGGAGAACGAGCGTAGGTTGGCGGAAGAAGATGCTAAACGCAATGCTTACATAGCGACATTCCCATCAGAGGAGAGCTTGAAAGATTACCCGATTAAGGCCGCTATACCTTATATAATAAGGTCGCGTGGTAACTGGAGAACCATCAAAGAATTTGTTGAGAAGTACTCGGCAGATGAGAAACGGGCTATTGATCTGTTGGAGTCGCTTAGTTATAAGGATCTTCGAGATATGCCAATGGAAATATTGGAAGACCAGATGACAGCAAAGAGTGACGAGTTATGCCCTCGTGTAGAGAGTGAGATGATCCTCAAACCATTTAAGGTTTTCTTTGAAAAAGCGTTCAGTAACGATGCTAAGAAGTTTAAAGAGAACCCTGCACTATTGGTGAATTGGGTGAGAACGAACATCAAATTGAATCCTGATAAGCACGCTATGAGAATCCCACAAACGCCTATCAGTACGTGGGAAAGTCGTGTGGCAGACGAGAGAAGTAGGAATATTTTCTTTGTGGATGTGGCTCGGAGTCTTGGTATCGAGGCTCAGCAAGATGGCGTGACAGGGAAGGTTCAATACAAGAAAGATGGTCAGTGGGTTGATGTTGACTTTGAAACAACGCAACAACAAGTAGCTAAGACGGGGAAGTTGGTGCTTGACTATAAACCAACAGAGTTCTTGGATGACCCGAAATATTATACTCACTTCACTATTAGTAAGATTGTGAATGGGCAGACCTTACTGATGAATTTCGATGAGTCAGCCGATGGTTCGACCTATGGAGCAACTTGGGCAAATGCGTTCAAGGATGGAGCTACACTGGACGAGGGCACTTACTTGCTCGTTACAGGGCAACGCATGGCAGACGGAAGTGTGATGGCTCATAACCGATTCTTCACTATCAAGCCAGGAACAACAACTCGGATCAACCTCATCATGCGCCAGGAAACGGAGGGCGTAAAGGTGATTGGCAGTTTTAATAGCGAAGATCTCTTTGAGAAGGAGGGGCATAATGTGTCCTTACTAAGCCAGACGGGACGCGGTTATTACGTCCTCGGCATACTCGGTGTAGGGCAAGAACCAACGAACCATGCCCTCCATGACATTGCAAAAGTAAAGGAGAAGATGGATAAATGGGGGCGTCCAATGGTATTACTCTTCACGAGCGAAGAAGCAAAAGAGAAGTTCGATGCACAGAAGAGTGAGTTTGGTCAACTGCCAGAGAAGGTGATCTACGGTATAGATAAGAGTGGGGAGATTCTCAAGGAGATTGCCAAAGAGATGAAACTACACAATACGAGTCAACTACCAGTATTCATCATCGCTGATACCTTCAACCGAGTTGTATTCCTATCACAGGGTTACACCATCGGGTTGGGAGACCAGATTGTGAAGGTCAGTAGTAAACTTTAGAATTGAGGAAAGGGCGTTTGACGATAGAAGAATGTAAGTATTGAGATGTAAAAGTCCAATAACTCCAATTAACGGAACATTTGTCTTAACTCCCTTTCACTCCTTTAACTCCCTTAACTCCTCTATAATATGATGAAAGAAAACTATGAATTTGAAGTCTGCGCCAATAGTGTTGAGAGTTGTATAGAGGCTCAACGAGGTGGTGCCAATCGTGTGGAACTCTGCATGGGAATACCCGAAGGCGGTACAACTCCTTCTTATGGGGAGATAAAGATGGCGCGAGATGTATTGAAAGAAACACGCTTGCACGTGATAATTCGCAATCGCGGAGGCGACTTCCTATACTCCGAAGCAGAGTTGGAACGCATGGCATTGGATATAGACTTGTGTAGACAACTCGGTGTGGATGGCGTTGTCTTTGGTTGTCTGACGGCTAATGGCGATATTGATAAGCATGCCAACCAATTATTGATGGAGCATGCTAAAGGAATGAATGTCACCTTTCATCGTGCTTTCGATTGTTGTCGAGATCCCGAGGAAGCCTTAGAAGAGATTATCACAATGGGCTTTCATCGTATTCTTACGTCTGGTCAGCAGCCCACGGCAGAGTTAGGTATTCCTTCACTAAGACGTTTGAATACACTTGCAAAGGATAGAATCATTATCATGGCAGGATGTGGAGTAACGGAAAAGAATATCTTTAAGATTCAAGAAGAGACACAGGTACGTGCCTTTCACTTCTCTGCTCGAGAGGAGAAACGCAGCGATATGCTTTATTCTAACCCTTCCATCTACATGGGGAGCAAAGGAGTTGATGAGAACATCATCATGCAGACTACCGAAAGGAGGGTACAAAATACGATTGAAAGTTTACTGAGAAAGTAAGTAAAGAAGATACTTCTAAAACAAAAAAGAGGCTTAATCCCGTTTGGATTAAGCCTCTTTTATATATGTAGAAGATTATTGTGCCTGGTCAACAATAGCCTGCTTTATTAGTCCTTCTATCTCTTCTGCAAGTTCTGGATTATCCTTCAACATCGTCTTAGTGGCGTCACGTCCTTGTGCAAGTTTGGTTCCGTTATAACTAAACCAGCTACCACTCTTTTGAATAATGTTGTATTGAACGCCCAAGTCAACTATCTCACCGATCTTTGAGATACCCTCACCAAAGGTGATTTCAAACTCTGCCTTACGGAAAGGAGGAGCCACCTTATTCTTAACAATCTTAACTCGAACCTGGTTACCAATTACCTGATCACCATTCTTGATACTAGTAACACGGCGGATATCAAGGCGTACGGAACTATAGAACTTCAGTGCGTTACCACCCGTAGTGGTCTCTGGGTTACCAAACATCACACCTATCTTCTCACGCAACTGATTGATGAATATACAGCAGGTGTTGGTCTTTGAGATAGTAGAAGTGAGCTTACGCAATGCCTGACTCATCAATCGTGCTTGCAAACCAACAGCCGAGTCGCCCATATCTCCTTCGATCTCTTTCTTTGGAGTAAGTGCTGCAACAGAGTCGACAACGAGAATATCTATCGCAGAAGAACGTATCAACTGATCTGCAATCTCTAATGCTTGTTCACCATTATCAGGCTGTGATATCCAAAGATTATCTACATCCACACCGAGCTTCTCAGCATAGAAACGATCGAAAGCGTGCTCTGCATCAATGAAAGCAGCTATGCCTCCTTGCTTCTGTGCTTCGGCTATTGCATGGATAGCAAGCGTCGTCTTACCAGAAGACTCTGGTCCATAAATCTCGATAATACGCCCACGAGGATAGCCACCAACGCCCAATGCTGTATCAAGAGCCACACTTCCTGTTGGTATAACATCAACATTCTCTATCTGTTCATCACCCATTCGCATGATAGAACCTTTACCAAAGTCTTTCTCTATCTTGGACATTGCAGCTTGCAATGCCTTTAGTTTTCCCTCGTTTGATTCTGACATAGTTGTTTTATAATATTTAAGACCCACCTCAACCCTCCCCAAGTGAGGGAGTTTGATTAGTTAGGAGGGATAAAGTTTACTATTTGTTTATTGATTTCACATTAAATGATCCACTTAGTTCTGCTTTACCTACCGATCTATACTCAAGATTCAGCAACAGAACGATTCAGTCCCCCCTCCCTTGGGGAGGGGAAAGGGGTGGGTTTATAGCTCCAAATCCTTTCCAAACTCTTCATGCCAAGGCAAGCCTTGCTTATTGAGTACCTCCAAGAATGGATCTGGATCAAAGTCTTCTACGTTCCATACACCTGGTTTGCGCCATAAGCCCTTGAAGAACATCATTGCACCAGCCATCGCAGGTACACCCGTCGTATAGCTGACACCTTGCATTCCCGTTTCGTTATAGGCATCTTGGTGCTTACAATTATTATAAATGTAATAGGTTTGCTCCTTTCCATCCTTAATTCCACGGATACGACAACCTATCGAAGTCTCACCATCATAATTCTCTCCTAAATCTTGTGGATTAGGCAGAACTGCTTTCAAGAACTGCAAAGGCACTATCTTAACCTTCGCTGTCTTACCAGAACCATCAGCTAACGGTGCTTCATACTCTATTTCGTCAATACGACTCATGCCAAGGTTCTGAATACAGTCGAGATAAGTCAGATACTGCTTACCGAATGTCATCCAGAAACGTGCACGCTTAATAGTTGGATAGTTCTTAACCAATGATTCCAACTCCTCATGATGCATCAGATAAGAGTCACGTGGACCAATATTTGGATAGGTCAAATCCTGATGTACTGCCAATGGTTCTGTCTCAATCCACTTACCATTCTCATAGTAAAGACCCTTCTGGGTAATCTCACGGATGTTAATTTCAGGATTGAAATTCGTTGCAAAAGCCTTATGATGGTTACCTGCATTACAGTCAACAATATCAAGATAGTGAATCTCATCAAAGTGATGTTTGGCTGCATACGCCGTATAAGCCTGTGATACTCCAGGGTCAAAGCCACAGCCGAGGATAGCTGTCAGTCCAGCCTTCTCGAACTTATCCTTATAAGCCCATTGCCAACTATATTCGAAGTGTGCCTCGTCCTTTGGTTCGTAATTAGCTGTATCCAAATAATTACAACCGCAAGCCAAACAAGCATCCATGATTGTCAAATCTTGATATGGCAAAGCTAAATTAATAACCAGCTCTGGCTTGAAATCATTAAACAATGCTTTCAATTGCTCAACATCATCTGCATCAACCTGTGCAGTCTTGATATCAGCTTTATAACCTTTATCATGAATTGCCTTAACCAACTCATCGCATTTTTCCTTGCGACGGCTAGCAATCATAAATTCAGTAAACACGTCCTGGTTCTGGACAATCTTAAAAGCAGCTACAGTAGCAACGCCACCTGCACCTATCATTAATACTTTTCCCATATTATCTTATTATTATTTTATCTTACTTTCAATTTCTGGGGAGGATATTCCCATTGCGTTTAGAATTGAATACCCCAATATCGCTTGCTTGAAATTGCCACCTTCTAAAGGCTGCATTGCAAATAATGTGATGTGTTTTAACTCATCATCCACATCATTTAATGTCTTTCTAATAGAACTGAGCAGCGAATCCTCCTCAGCATTCGGAACAAGCATAATCCGTTTTACCTCTTCATGAATACAAAACGTCTTGAGAAGATCAAGCAAAACAGCATCTTTCGCAGTATTTTCATCACCGCAAGCAATACTATTTATAATAAACTCGCCGAACCGCTCGTCCATAAAAGCCTGACCGTTGAGTTCCTTATCATAATCGGAAGGAACAAAATTCTCTAGTTTCTGATTCTTTTTATCATGCAAAAGAATCACTTGTGTCTCATGATCGCCTGGTTTCAACCTACCATCAAGCGCAACATCTACCGCCCACTGACTAAAATCGGCAGCAGGAATACGACGATCTAACATGCGCTCAAAGTTTACGATAATATCAAAAGCCACATGATCAATATAATCACCATCAACGATGATGATGTTTTCACTCCACTTAATATTCTGTGCTCCTTGTGTATTCATAGCCACAAAGATACACTAAATCAAGCGAAATGCAAAGAATAAGGTAGTTTTTATTGCTTTCACTGCTCGCGCCTACATATAATCAAAGGAACTTATGGCAAGAAGAACAATGAAAGAAAGGCTTTAAAGTAAGAAAATACGTGACCACGGGAGCGAGAGAACCAAATTAATACACTAGTTTTGAAAGACATTAATTTCACAATTAATATAATCGAGTTGTCTTATTACAGAACGATTGATACCCTGAATCAATCTTTTAAAATGCTCCCGTGGCACGTTTATCTAGAAGCAGAACCTGTCATAAGAAATGTGTTCTTATATCATTCTGCCTAAAGCCTTGTTCTTCTGTTACGATGTTCCTCTAAGCAACGCAAAAAATTCTTCGCGAAGAAAATTAAAATTGTTCGCGAACTTTTTTCAGATTGTTCGCGAACAATTTTTTGTTTGTCTTAGCAGAATCTCTGAACGCGCTTATCAGCCCTCTGCAGTTGGGCCTGAATGCTCGGTTTCTCCTGCTTTCTTCTTTCCGTTTTTCTCCTTCTTCGCCTTTGGTTCCACCTGCTCATATGTGACATCATTCAGTGTGAAATACTTCGCAGAGGCAAGGAGCTTCACAACAGGTTTCTCAATATGCTGCTGGGCACGGAACTGTTCGGCCGTCTCTACGGCCTTGCTCTTAAACGAAGGTGTCAGTGTGCCCATGTCGCCAAACTCCACGATGTCGCCGTTGGCTACGATGTCACGAGCGGTCTCGCTAGCAAGGTTGAGCACGGCTGCCACCTCCTGGGCGTTAAAGGTTGTTGACTTGGCAATGCGTGCGCAGAAATTACGGAAGTCTACCCGTTGTCTACCCGTCGGGCGCGCTACGATAACAGTCTTTCCAGCCTGCTTACCGATGTTCAGCTTCTGTTCTCTCAAGAAAAATTGAATAGGTTTGTTAGCCATATTATCATTAAGGCGGTCTCCGTTTGTGAAAGCTCCGTGAGCTTGAGACCTTTTAGCCCACGGAGCGTTGTGAATAATGTTATTGTTTTGCTATTAAGAAGCCTTTTCAATTAGCTTCTAACGCATTCTTTACAAAAATCTTTCCAACCGTAGGTACGTAAATTTCTCACCGTAGAGAAATTTTCTTCCGACCGTTAGAAATTTCTCGCTAACACGTTCCCTGAAAAATTATAACTTATTAAAATTTTTCTTCCAACGGGTTAGATCTTTCCATGTCTCTCATTCTTCTTTATCCCATTAGGCTCCCTCCCCTTTACTTCCCTTCGGTCAGTGACCGTTGGTTCGGGGAGGGTCGGGGTGGGACTTTTAGGACTAGTTGGACGACTTCTCACCGCCGTTTTCTAATTGGCCAACTAGTTGGCCGTATTCTCTTTATCAGTAATGAACGAATGGGTAGACTTGTCCACCATACGCTTTCCCAATATGTTCAAACTCGACTGTAGCTGGCGTACCACCATATCCACCAAAAGTAGCATGGTGTAACCTAATGGCATCAGTATAACTGTTTTCGTCGCTGGTCCAAATTCCATCGGGCATACTGAACTGGCCACCTACTCTACTGAAAGCATCTCCAACGATAAAGGGATACCACCCTGCTTGTATGTTATAATTCATAAAAAGCGACCCGCCATCGCCAAAACCGATGTTCGTAATCACTTTACTGAGCTGTTTTACATTGGGGAGAAACCATTTCTTGGCAGCGATCGAGGGAGCCAGAGTTTTGCCTTGGGCAGCCAGTTCGTTAGCCAAGGTCGTGCCATATTGGCCGGCATCGTAGAATGCTTCGCAGTTCGGGTCGCTTCCTTTCACCGTTCCATCGACGCTTTGCGCAGGATTCCAAGTTAAGTCATAACCATCTGCAAAACCACCACCAAGAGAATAAAGTATGTTGAAATTGCTTTGTTGACTCCATCTCATAGGATTCCCCCAATGTTTATAGGCTCCTAAAGGTTTTAATCCCATAGCAAGTCGGTCTCCCCGGCTAATCACTAAAGCAATAGGCGTTTTGCTTCCACCTCCAAAAGTAGTTTCGGTATATGATCCGATACTGCCATCGCTCATCAGATAAAGAAAATTGGGATGAAACGTAATGTGGACAACATACGATTTGTTGGCTTCCATTTTTACATTTGAATGAGTGAAGAAGTCGTACAGCGGATTTAATGTCAATTCTACTCCGTTAGTTGAGCTATTATAGATAGTAGCAGTTATATTTTTTAGTTTCAGCTTTTCCATAGGAGTGGATGGCAAGAAATAAAGGTATTGGGTACCATCCGAGTAATAGAGAGATTCTGCATATGCAAGTCCGGTGCTGGCTGGCATTGAAAAATAATTGCTAACAGCGGCTCCGTTTCCATTGCTCCAAGTGTCCATTGCTGCATCATAAATGGCTGTGTTAGGAACGTCGGTGCTATTAACAGATTCTATAGTAGCAAAAGATGACGAAATTGGAGCATCGGTTTGATACTGAAATCGCACACGAGCAGCAGCATGTTTCATCTGGAAAGTTACCTCTTGCTTTTGGGGTGTGGACGTAACATAATAATATGAGGTGCGCCCAATCATAGCTGTTCCTGCATTGGCTCGGCTAACAGATAAATTGTTGCCGTTACGAGTTACTTTGCTGTTGTAAAGTACAAAGTCGTAAGTTCCCGGCGCAAGACTTAACCTTTGTGAGGGGTTAGGAGTGAATGTTCCACTTGCCACCTGACCCGTCACTCCTCCTTTATAGACATGTGTTGCGGCATCGTATGCAAGCATCGTGTACGTATCGTCAGCCAACGGACTTAAGGCTCTCGTTGCATCCTGACTGGTTTGCATGGCCGTATCACGCTGCAAGGTGCATTGTGCCAGCACACCATTGCCGAGGTCCACAGTTTGCCGCTCAATGTTTGTTTCGTTGTCCGAAGCCCGGGTCACCCCTACTTCCTGCTCGGAATTATAGTCGGCAAAGGCTACTTTAAACTCAATAGCTTTAGCGACATTTACCTTACCATCTTCAGTCACATTGTTATCATCGCTGCTACAACTTGCCATCAATAGTAGCAGAGCAGCTGCACTCAATATAATTTTTTTGTTCATTGTCATCATTTTTAATCCTTTTAATCTCTTCATTCTCTTTTTCATTCTTATAGCCTACTCTTCTTCCTCGTCCTCCTCGAACCATCCTTGCTTGGCGGGAGCAATTTCAGAAGGATCGCCAAAATGTGCCTTCCCGACATCATGCTCTCCTTTGTTGTAATAACCTGTTTGCATGCCAGAGCCACTTACACTAGGCTGAACAGATCCTGAGCCTGCCATGAGATGTTCACACGTTGTTGGGATAACCCTGATCTGTGGTGTAGCATAGGGTTGTTTTCTGATTTGTTTTCTTCTAATCTGTGATTAGCTAATTTCAATGGTTCTAATCCAATTAAATCAGCTGACACATTCATTCTTTTTATGTATTTTTTTATACCTGGTATATTTTTAATTTGTTCAATATCCTTACCAACGAGGTTACCAGCACCCCTCGCTGTTCCAGGATTTGTTCTTCTATTTATTTCCATAGAAAAACTACTTGTTATATTTTGGAATGTTTCTTTCGATACCTTATCTGTTGATTTCTTTATAGATATTGTACTTAAAATCATTGTAGACATACTTACTAAAATAAGAAATATGATTAATGTCTTCAATATCTTTCTTGTAATATAAAACCATGCTTTTTTTAATATTGACATACATGTTCACCTCATAAATTATTTTTTTGCTGATTTTAATATAACAAAGCAAAATGAATTGTAAATGAAATAGAGAGAACAAATTAAATTTTTATAATTTGTTCTCTCTATAATTTATTTATACTATTTCCATAAATCTTCTAATAAGTGTGTTTGTGTTCTATCTGGTCCAGTAGAAAAAATAGAAATCTTAACTCCAACCAACTCTTCTATTTTACTTAGATAATTACGTGCATTTTCTGGTAATTCTTCTAAAGTAGTTACTCCTGTAATGTCTTCATCGAATCCAGGAAGTGTTTCATAAATTGGTTTACATTCTTTTATAATATTTTCACTAGCTGGATATTCTGTTAGTGTTTCACCTTTATAATCATAAGCTGTACAAATTTTAATTTCTTTTAGACCACTCAATACATCTAAACAGTTAACAGAAAGATTAGTCATACCTGATACACGCGCAGAGTGACGCATTACTACTGTATCAAACCACCCAATACGACGTGGACGTTTTGTAGCAGTTCCGTATTCATGACCTACTTCACGAATAGTATCGCCAATTTCATCGAATAACTCCGTTGGGAATGGGCCATCTCCTACACGAGAAGTGTAAGCTTTACTAATTCCTAAAACTTTAAGGCCATTTGTTGGGACAAATCCATTACCAACAGTAATTCCCCCAGCACTTGGATTTGATGATGTAACATATGGGTATGTACCATGATCAATATCTAACATAACCCCTTGTGCACCTTCAAATAGTATATTTTTATTCATTTTATGTGCATCTTCTAAAACTTTTGATGTATCTGTTACATATTCAGAAAGTTGTTTTCCATATTCAAAGTATTCATTGAATATTTCCTCAACAGTAAATCCTTCAACACCATAAATTTTCTCAAATACTTCATTTTTTTCTACTAGATTTTGTTCTAATTTTTTCTTAAATAACTCTGCATCTAATAAATCTGCTACACGGACACCACAACGTTTATATTTATCAACGTAAGTGGGTCCTATACCTTTTTTAGTAGTTCCTATCTTATTTTCTCCACGTCGTGCTTCTTCTACCTCATCAAGTTTTAAGTGATATGGTAAAACAATGTGCGCTCTATTAGATATTCTTAATCCTTTACAAGTAACTCCGCTTTCTTTTAATCGATTTATTTCACCACATAACCATTTTGGATCAACTACTAATCCATTACCAATTATTGATAATTTATCTTCATTAAAAATTCCCGATGGAATTAATTGAAGTTTATATGTTTTACCGTCAAATTTAATTGTATGTCCTGCGTTATTACCTCCTTGATAACGCGCAATAACATCAGCTTTTTCTGCTAAGAAATCGGTAATTTTACCTTTTCCTTCATCTCCCCATTGTGACCCAACTACTACTATTGTAGACATAAATTACCCTCCTGTAAAAGTAAGATTTATTTAATTAAAATTTTATTTATTCAAGCAAAAAATTATTATGTTTCTTTGATTATTCGGTTAAAACACAAGTTACTTTATTATTCCTACTCAAACATATCCATTATAACATATTTTGCACTGATTTTGTATATTTTTGTGTTAAAAATTCGTAAAAAAAGAAACCTTTCGGCTTCTTTTATAATTTTAGAATATGCCTAAAATTGTTTCTGTTTCTTCATCAATATCGATATTTAATGCACTAGGTACTTTAGGAAGACCCGGCATCGTTAAGACTTTGTTAGCATAAGCAACTACAAAACCTGCTCCACTACGAAGTTTAACATCATTGATTGTAATTTTGAATCCTGTAGGACGTCCTTTTATTTTTGCATTATCAGTTAGTGAAGCTGGTGTTTTAGCCATACAAACTGGTAAACCACCAAAACCTAATTCCTCTATTCTAGCAATTTCAGTTTTAACTTCATCAGTTAGATTTACACCATCTGCTCCATACATTTCTCGACAGATTATTTCTATTTTTTCTGCAATTGGTGTTTCATCGTTATAAAGAAGTTGTAAATCTTCTTTATTGTTATCTATTGCACGAATCACTTTTTCTGCAAGGTCGAGTCCGCCTGCGCCACCATGTTCCCAAACTTCTGTTCTTGAAAGTTCAACACCTTGGTTAGCCGCCCACTCTTCTAAAAATGCTAATTCTTTTTCAGTATCTGTTACAAAAACATTTAAAGCAACTACAACTGGCAGATTATACTTTTTCATATTTTCTACATGTTTTTCTAAGTTGGCAACACCAGCTGCAAGTGCTTCTATATTCTCTTCTTTAAGATCCTTTTCCTCGATATTACCATGAAGTTTTAAAGCTTTTACTGTTGCTACTACTACTGCTGCTTTTGGTTTTAACCCAGCTTTACGGCATTTGATATTTAAGAATTTTTCTGCACCAAGGTCTGCACCAAATCCTGCTTCAGTTATAACATAATCAGCATATTTTAAAGCAGTTTTTGTTGCTAAAATTGAGTTGCATCCATGAGCAATATTTGCAAACGGCCCACCATGAATGATAGCTGGATTATTTTCTAAAGTTTGAACTATATTAGGTTTAATAGCATCTTTCAATAAAGAAGTTATAACACCTTCAATTTTTAAATCTTTCAGATAAATAGGTTCACCTTTTGAGTTATAAGCGACAAGAATATTACGAAGTTTTTCTTTTAAATCAGCTATTCCTTCTGATAAACATAGAATTGCCATGATTTCACTAGCAACCGTAATATCAAAACCATCTTCTCGTTCTAACTCTGTTCCTGCATTTACTTTAATGTGACGTAAATCACGTGCATTCATATCCATAACACGATTGAACACAATTTTATCAATATCAAGTTCGTTGCCTTGGAAAACATGATTATTTACTAATACAGCGATAGCATTATGTGCCGTTGTAATTGCATGCATATCTCCAGTAAAATGTAAATTAATTTCTTCCATAGGTACTACTTGAGCATAACCACCACCGGCTGCGCCACCTTTGCGTCCAAGTACTGGCCCTAGTGATGGTTCACGAAGTGCTACACAAGATTTTTTCCCAAGTTTGTTTAGAGCATCTGATAACCCAATAGTTACTGTTGATTTCCCCTCACCACTTGATGTTGGATTAATTGCAGTTACTAAAATTAATTTAGCATCTTCTTTTATATCATGCTTAATATTTTTTGTTTGAATTTTTGCTTTATAATTTCCATAAAGAATTAAATCTTCTTCTCTTAAACCTAATTTTGCAGCAACTTCTGCAATATGTTTTTTCTCACATTCATTTGAAATTTGAAAATCTGACTTCATATTTTACCTCATTGTAACGAAAGTTGCTAGGTAGTTCCTATATATCTTTCGCTTTTCTACTTTTATAATTCTCTGTATAAAACTTTTTAATCTATATATATAACTTATTTTAGTCTTCTAAACC